>Ga0126342_10007980_pt1 | contig 18925 bp, 15 predicted proteins | sample Cyp1metagenome_FD_92528 | JGI IMG/M metagenome (GOLD analysis project Ga0126342, IMG submission 92528) | Coral microbial communities from Lord Howe Island, Old Settlement Bay, Australia - Cyphastrea 1 metagenome | ecosystem: Host-associated > Invertebrates > Cnidaria > Coral ... | reverse complement strand
CCAGCGCCACAGCGCGGAAGAGCTCCAATGGCTCAGGTTAGGTCAAGGCCTAAAAAGGGGCCCCTGAAGCCGGTAGCATCGGTGGCGGATGGAATGTTGACTGACTCAAGTGCCAATGTTGCAGAATGACCATAGCATACCATATCAAGAAATATCACAATCACCACGAGGATGGTTAGATTTAGATATGATTAAATCATATTTCCCCTCCAGTCAACTATAGTTAACATGATATATATATATATAATAATAATAGTAATAATAATTATTGTTATTATTATTATTATATATATATCTGGTTGATGGTTTCAACCCCTCTGAAAAATATGAGTTCGTCAGTTGGGATAATTTTTCCCAACTGAATGGATAAATAAAAACCATGTTCCAAACGACCAACCAGAATATATATATATATGTATTATATAACCACATCTTCATTGCCAAGGAAATTGAGCAACTCAAATCTCACATCCCTGCCCCAGCAAGTTTAGATGAAGACCCCTAATCACAATGCATACATCTAAAGACAGCATAATGTGGGTAAAACAATGTGATAAACCATCCATTTGGAAAAAGGTAAACATACCACCTATAACTTTTTGGTGATGACTGGGGGATGGTGCAAATGACATTTTGTTTTACCCACATGACATCATTTCCCTCTGGTAAACTAAAATGACTACGGAAAATCACCATGTTTAATGGGAAAACTCACTATAAATGGCAATTTTCGAGCTTTTTGCATGTTTACCAGGGGGTAATCTAGAGACACCTTCATCTCTCAGATAACATTCAGTTTGCCGATTTTTTTACGGAAAAACCAAGCAAGAATCGAGGTCGCAGCCATGTTGATGCCGAACTTTGGAATGGTTCCACACCTCGTTGAGCCCCAGAAGTTGAAATCTCCATGTCTACTGCTGGTTGGGATAATAACATGGTATTTATATGGGATGTATAATGGGATATATAATGGGATATTATCTACCATATATATGGGCCATGGAGTTAGTTAATTAGTTAGTAACTGGGGTTAGTTTTCCCCCAAAAAAATCAAATGAAATGAGCCATTTACTAACTAGTTAACTAACTGGTTGGTGGTTAAAAAAACATCTTGAAAAATGATGGAGTTCGTCAATGGGAAGGATGACATCCCATATATGAAAATGGAAAATAAAAAATGTTTGAAAGCACCAACCAGACTGGTTGTCTACCGGTTCTCAGATTCCCTAAGTTGGTTTACTAAGTCTAAGAGAATGGCTGGGAAGCACCAAATCTATTACTCACCCATGGCAAAATATATGTAATGACTCAGCAAACTCACTCTGATGTTTTTTAATATTTCAATCCCTATTTTCGACATGTTTGAACGCAAAGAAATATGCTTATATACAAACTAGATCAAACTAGAATTAGTTAGATACCAAAATTTCTGTCAACCAAAAAACTGACTCATTTATAGATTATTTTCCCATTTCAATATTTTCAATGCCATTTCGAGGATTTCCGCGCAATTGCCATGGCCGACACGACCGCAACGCGGTGGGGTTGCACCCCGAGGCGCGGACGCGAAGCCAATGACTAGAAGTCTGGCATAGCCTTTGGTCGCCACACATCTCCTCCAAGGTGGTGGTGGTGCCCCCCCAGTTATAAATGGGTTATAATGGCAATATCAAATGGTGGTGCCCCCAAAAAACTATGGAAAATCACCATGTTCAATGGGAAAACTCACTATAAATGGGCAATTTTCAATGGGTAAATCAACTGTAAATGGGCCATTTTCCAGTTATCCAATGGGATTAAACTGCATATCAAATGGCTATAGTTATAATCCCATTAAATGGCCAACTAAATACCTTATTTCCCATTATATATATATACAGTATATATATTCTACCCTCTGGTTATTGAACATAGCTATGGAAAATGGCCCATAGAAACAGATGTTTTTCCCAGCTATAAACCCCCATTTATAATGGATTTTCCAGTTCGCTATGTTCAATAACCAGATGGTAGTTCGATGTATCATCTAACTGCATATATCATCTATAAGAAACCATATATCATATATTATTATCCCATTTAACCATTAGAAACCAGCATATATCATCTATCAACCATAGTAACATTGGACTTATGTGCACCAACTGAGCGTGTGCCACGAAAAAGGACGAGCCTAGGTGAAACTTTTTGGTGAACGTTTGGGTTGGGGATATAAGGATCTAGTCAATGGTTCATCCCACTTACTAAGTGGATTGTAACTTACCCTCTGGTTATTTAACATAGCTATGGAAAATGACCCATTTATAGATTATGTACCTATGATAAATGGTGATTTTCCATAGCTATGTTAAATAGCCAAAGGGTATAACTTATAACCTCAGTTATAAGTGGATTAACCCGTACTTATCCCACCGAAAAAACTACGGATCCAGTCAACTTTGTGAGTCAACTTTGGTGAATATCGCCAATTGACTAGATTGTTATATCCCCAATTAACTATTGTTAGGCCCTTGTGCTAACTTGGTGAACGTTTGGGTTAATTGGGGATATAAGGATCTAGTCAATGGGGTTCATAAGCCAACGTATATCTTAAAGGCCTCACCTTGTAGTCTGAGATGCCAGACAATTTTTGAATTTTCTGAACTGGTTGCCAGTCAATTGGAATGTTGAAATTCCCAATATGTGGAATGTCATAAAATTCCTGTTCCAAACCATCAACCAGATATCATATACCATCTATACCATATATACCATCCATTAACCCACAATCATCAACCACCAGGTATACAGTATTATATATGGGAATATCATATATACCATCTATACTATCTATACAACTGGGGAATCCAACCTGATCAAACCTGGAAAGTTTACGTACACATCTCGCATTTTATCAATGTACAATGTGGGGGCCCCAGTTATAAGATTGTATACACCCCATGAATACATATGAACAGTTTTCTGCGTATCATGAACCATAGTTATCAGAGTTATAACCAACTTAGCTATGGTTTGGGGGCCCCACATTGTATCTAAGGATGATTTTGCCATATGTCCAACTTACTAGTGCTTAGCAGGGAATGAGGGAATGATCCACTGGCTAACTATCAACAATCATCCCATTCCACCATTCCCATCCATTGCCTGGCTAAGCACCAGTAAGTCAAGATGGCGGATTTTACAGAGACTACCTCCTCAAGTTGGACATGGGATACTTTCAGATGTTTCTGAAAATTCAACATCTGTAGCCTGGTTGGTGGTTGACCTACCTACCCCTCTGAAAAATGATGGAGTTCGTCAGATGGGATTATGAACTCCCCAACTGATTGGAAAAGTAAAATTCATGTTCCAAACCACCAACTAACCACATCTTCATTGCCGAAATTGAGCAACTCAAATCGCACATCCCTGCTCATTAGTAATTTCAACCCATTCCAACAGGATGGGGCCCTCCAGTTGTAAGTTGGTTTATAAACCATTATAATCCCCATTAACTAGTTCGTTATATCTACCATAAACCATTGAATTCAACCACTTATAAACCAACTGAACGCTATCGACTGGGGGCCCCATCCTGTACAGTACCTCCATCAATTGGATCCTGAAATTCCCATTGAATGGTTGATGTTTTTTCGTGAATTTTCCAACATCTTTGGGTACCAAACCCATCTTGTTGGCGATAAAATCTGGATAACTCATCACAATTCTGGATGTTTATGGTAGATCTGTCCATAATTAATGATGGGTTACAGGGTGGGGCCCCCAAGATAGCTAAGTTGGTTTATAAGTTGTTGAATTCAATGGTTTATGGTAGATATAACGAACTAGTTAATGGGGATTATTAATGGTTTATAAACCAACTTATAACTGGGGGGCCCCATCCTGTACCCTCTGGTTATGACTAACATAGCCATGAAAAATATCTTCGTCATTTCCAAACTCCCAAATCTTGGCAATGGACTATCGATTCCGAAACTAGACACCCTGAAGGTTCCAGACTATACTCGACCTGGTAAATATACAAAAAACTAGTGAATTACCCATATTCATGGTGTTTTAATGGGATATATGATGGTGATTCAATGGCATTTAATGGGATTTACTGGGATATATGATGGTGATTCAATGGCATTTAATGGTGTTTTAATGGGATATATGATGATATACCCTTTGGTGAACTAACGAAAAGCTATTGAAAATGGCCCCGTCGAAATAGCTGATTTATCCATTTAAAATGATGATTTTCCATAGTTTTGTGTATGTTTACCAGGCCGGGTATATTCCCAAAAAATGACAATTCCATTTGGAGGATCATCCAACGGATCGTTTTCAGTGACAATTGGGTGGAATGATAGGTGGACAATAAGTGTAGTTATAACTGGGATAATGTCAACCCTGGATTTTTCTCACCCCGTTTACGGCTGTTTGATGGGGAGGGTACCATTTTGTTGAGTATTTAAGTATTAGACTATAACTATTATCCAGTTGACATTATCCAGTCAGGTAACCATATCGAAACTGTCTTGAACTAAAGCTGTAACTGTGGTTACGTTCGATGATCCTCAACGATCCTCCAAGCGGAAAATCAACACAACCATCACAAAGTGGGGCCCCCGTTTACGATAGCTAAGTTGGGGTTCACATAACTCCAATGTCACGAACTGGTTTATAGGTGATATACATATCTATAGGTGATATATCTATAGGTTTATAGGTGATATATCTATAGGTTTATGGTACTTATAACTATAGTTACTGGGGCTTTTGTTAAACAACCTTCACATCACAACGAGGGGCCTAACAACCATCAACCAACTCATAAAATCTAAGAGGGCCGGAGATCTCTGAGACGCGTACACGCACTGATCGAAAATCTCTCCGCCAACAGGTTCATAAATCACCTGAAAAAAGTGGCAAATTACAGCTGGTAAATACATGTGGCTAGATTTATATTTACCATGCATGATGATTCCAGCGAACTAAAGCTCCATTTAGGGTTTTGTTTAGATTAGCATTTAGTAAATTTAGTTTCACTTCGCATTTGTTGAGGAATTGTTACACTCCAGTAAATTAACAGTTCGACCCTGAAAATAGCCAATTCTTAGTGGTTTCACTAGTCTTCCAACCCCCAAGACCCCCAAGTCATGTCAGGGTCGTCATGTTAATTGGCCAGAGGGTACCATGCATGATTTTACAACGTTCCATGAATTCCCAGCCACAAAATCCTCCATGAATCGTGGGAATTTCTTCAGCCACATGACGGATGACTGAAGGGTCATTTGTTGAATCTCTCCACATTGAAACCACTGGGTTTAGCATATTGGATTGCTTCATTTTGCGGGCTATGGGGGGTAGCCTCTGGTAATTTAGTCATATTAATTTAATCTAGCTATTGAACATCACCATATTTAATGCTTATAGATATAAATGACCATTTTCCATAGCTATCTTAGTTTACCAGAGGGTATATCAAAATATCACGAAGGGAGTGCTGCTTGTTGAAATCATCCACCATTGAAACCACCGAAGTTGAGCTATGAAACATGCCCGAATTCCCATCCCAAGTTGGCTGGCTGGTGAGTAAATATTCTTATCATGGGTCAGTGCGAAAATCTGCAAGAACCCACTTCGTATACCTCCGGTAATCAAAAATTGCAATTGGAAATCCACCATAAATCTGAATAAATTATAATAACTCAATAATCTCTGCTTGGTGGTATACCTACCCCTCTGAAAAATGAGTTCGTCACTTGGGATGATTATTCACAACTGAATGGAAAGTCACAATCCATTCATGTTCCAAACCACCAACCAGATCTGAAACAAGGCCATTTTGGGATGGTTCCCGTTACAGTACTACCCTTTAATCCAATGAGGTCGCAGCGAGATCGTGAAAAAAAAAAACACCAGAGGCATGGAGTTTTTTCATGGGAAAGTCATCTATAAATGGGAAACTTGTCATAGACATCTTTCAGTACCGGAGGGTACCCCCTACCTTAATTGACCAATCAACAGAGGTATGAAGTATATAACGGTCTCGATTTTGTTGCTTGGATCTTCATGTTCATGGGTTTCAACCATTTCTTTGGCTTCGCTAACGGCTGTGTGGGTCAAACCTAGAATCTGCAAATTTAAATATTTAAACCACCCAAACTGGTGTCTGAAAATCGGGTATCCCTAAATCTACTGCTTAACCATCATTAATCGTCACTATCACTGTCATCATTGCCAGGAATTGATTTTGAGGAGACTTCATGTTCAAAGACACAGATTTCTCCCAAAATCTGAACACAAGATCCCCAACATGTTTATCAATGGATCTTGTGTTTTAAACCATTGTCAAAATCTTGTGTTTTTCGATATGAGACTCCATGACCTATCACAGATTTCTTGGTGAAAAACACAAGATCCCCATGTCCCAGCCGCACCAATCCCACCCCCAGCCCAACAGCGCAGGGAAACCCCCAGCGCACGTCGCAGAACTGACCTTTGGTGATCTCGCCGACCTCGTGGCTGACCCGACCATCGTGGAAATTGGTGGAAACAACACATGGAAGGATTACCCGGCCTGGTTTTTACATACAAAAAGCTATGGAAAATCACCATGTGCAAAATGGGTAAATCAACGATTTCTAAATGGTTGAATGGTAAAGGAATCGAATGTCTAATCATTTAGTGGGTAAACATACAAAAAGCTATGGAAAATGGCCATAGAAATAGTGGATTTACCCATTAATAGCATGGTGGATCTTTCCATAGTTATGTAACAGTTTACCAGAGGGTACCTAACAAGATTACCTAACAAGTGGAAAAAAAACACAACTCATGGTTTCCATGGATTGTTGCGTGAAAAATGAAAGAGCTACCCACTAGCGGCTACCAAATTCTACCAAGTCTCACTGGAACATAAATCACCCATTTTTCATATTTGCTGGCTCATCCCACGGCTCGTAAGTGGGTTAGTTCACCCCAGTGATTTACATGGGATTTTTGTAGGGTTAATACACTTCAATCACTGGGGTGAACTAACCCACTTACTAAGTGGAAAATGGTGATTTTCCCATTAAAAATTGTGATTTTCCCATTAAACATGGTGGATCTTTCCAGTTCGCTATGTTAAATTACCAGAGGATACTATCTCTAATTTTTTTCTATGAAGGAACATCTAAAAAACGACCTCCTTTCACATCCCAGTCGACAAGTTGGGAGTGATGATTTTCCCCGAAAAAAAACGGCTACCCTCTGGTAAACCTACAAAAAACTTTTTATGGTCATTTTCAATAGCTATTTTGACATAACCAGAGGGTATGATCATCAAAGATCTCTGCCACAGTCGCGGGTATGGACCGACTCATTTCGTCGCATTTTCTGCAGTCCGACTCTTGCAAAGAACATCAAACAAGTCCCAGATTAGCTCACCATGCTGCTGGAATATGCACACCTACAAAACTGTGCCATGTTCGGGGATAAATGTAGGTGTGCATATTCCAGCATCATGGTTCGCAGGGAGTGACGTGTTTTCTCCATGTTGGGGATTTCTGAAAGGTGATCCCCAACCATGGGTCTCAGTACACGCCTTGGAGGATTTGGGTCCCATAGGAAACCTCCAAATGATCCAAGATCCATCCGTTGGTTACTGCAAGGCCACGAAACGTCTGGCCTCTCATAGGCCCAAAAACTGCCGGATACAGCAAACAATGACTGGTTACTGACAGAAAATGCTGAGAGATTTCGAAACAATGACAGAGATCAGGAGGTGCTAATACTACTGTGGATGGAAGAAGCCTTGCACCACCAAAAGGATGGTTGAAACCCAAACAAAATACTGGGATGTTTACCATCTATTAAGTGGTGATTCGGATTTCGCTGGACCATCCACAGTAGGATATGCCCAAGAGTTGGAATACCTTCTGGTAAATTGTTACATAACTATGGAAAATCACCATTTATTAATGGGAAAATCCACTATAAATAACCATAATTAGGTAGTATAACCCCCTATATCATCAACCATTTTTAACTAACATAACTATGGAAAGATCCACCATTTATTAATGGGTATATCGTTCACATCTTGGCCTCACATGTCTATCGTTCAGGCTATCGTTCATAGTTCCTGGATGACCCCGATACGGGATGATAGGATGATACAGGGTGGGAGCTCGCGTTCAGTTGGTGAACATAAGTGGTTGAATTCAATGGTTTATGGTAGATATAACTATATGGTTTATGATGTTTATGGTAGATTTAACTATAGTTAATTCATGGTGGTTATTTCATGGTTTATAAACCAACAAACATCACGGGTTTCCCCCATCCTGTATGATGATATCGTACTTAACCAAAAAATTGGTCAAAAATGGGGGCCCCAACATTTGATCTACCCAAAAGTTACTATGAATTGCAAATCGGAGTTTTTGATCCAACAAAAAAAACCTAGAATTTTCATTATTTCTGTTCCCAAAATTTGACCCATATATGTTCATTTCACTATGAAGACCATGTGTGGTGATTATTGATTGTGGTAGGTGGTAGTTTGCACTGGCTCTACCCTCTGAGTAATTTAACATAGCTAAAATGACCATAGATAGTTCATTTACCCATTAAACATGGTGGATCTGTCCATAGTTTTGTGTATGTTTACCAGAGGGTATGTATAACCACATCTTCATTGCAAATATATAGTTAAATCCGATTGCAACTAGACCATTTCTGGTGATTGTGGTAGTTGGTAGTTTGCACTGGCTCTAAGTCAAGCCTTGGAGATATCTCAACTGAGCTTCCGGCCACATCTTTCAACTTCTGCTTGTTGTAATTCACCACATAATCGGCTCCCAACTGTCAGAGTTTTGTCAGACAAAAGGACCCCTCATATCTAGTTTATCTATTAAATAATACCATTAACCAACTAGACTATAGTTATTTAATAACACCAAGTTAAAACTGTAGTTATATATATATATATAAATATTCAAACTATAGTTATCTAAGTTATCTATTTACTATCCCAGATGCGAACCGTGGTGCTGCAATATGCACACGTACATTTACCCCAAAAATGGCGCAGTTTTGTAGGTAAATATTCCAGCAACATGGAGCATCTGGGTATGGGACAAAACACCTTTTTTAACGTATTTACTTGGAACGTCTGGGTAGACACATGGTGATTAGAGAGATCCAAATGGGAAAAAAAAACAAATGGGAAAGGACACCTGAAAATGCTCGGAAAACTTCAACAATTTGATGATTAATGATGCTCTTTCGATTTTTGAGTGATTTTTTTCAAGTATCCCGTATCCCGCAGTTTCAAACAGGTCCAAATGAACATGCTCAACATTTTGAACCAGTATTGATAGCACTAGATCTCACACACAATCGCAAACCCTCTGATCAGAGAGATGAAATATAATCAAATAACTCACAAAAACCTCATGTTCCCTTGAGATTGGCGTATTTTTTTGACAAATCGATCTGATTTCATCTCTCATCAACAAAAAAACAAACAAACATGTTCCTATTGAAAATCGTGATATTTTCCATGGCAAACTGTTCGTTGACCAGAGGGTATTCCCAGGTCCCCATTCCCAAATCATTTCGCAACGTTTTCTCCATCCCTTTCCGTGTCCCTTTCCCTGCCTTTTTGCACACCTCCAACTTATCATCCGAACTTGCCGCGGCGATCACCTGGATGATCCGTGGTTTCAAACCAGCTGGTTTTTCAGGACCATCCATGAACGCATTAATGGTTGCTTGGAATGTTTACATGTTACATATGTTACCTTCTGGTAAACATATAAAAAACTATGGAAAATCACAATGTTTAATGGGTAAATCAACGAGCTAAATGGCGATTTTCAATAGCAAACTGTTAAATTACCAGAGGGTACATCCCTACATATCCCTACATCTGATGATTCTCTAGGCTTCCACCCATTCTTGATGGTGAAGGAAAAGGTGAAGTCGCCCAAGTTGGCGAAATTTCCCAATGTCTGATCAAATTAACTATGTCTATTAACTATAGTTATTTAATAATCCACAATAACAATCAATAATCATCCCAGCAACCCCCATTTCCATCCATTCCCTACGTTTAGCACCAGTAAGTCATTTAAAAACCACCAACTTTGCTATTAACCATTCTATTATATTCTATAGCTATTAACATCTATTAACCATTTTCTACAACTAGCCAACTATATATAATATCATAGGTTATCTAGCTTATCTATTAAATAATACCATTAACCAACTATAGATATTTTATAACACCAAATTATTAACTATAGTTATATATATATATATGATATTTTTTCAAACTATAGTTATGTAGGTTATCTATTAACCATTAACCACCTATAATAGACTATTAACTGTAGACTATGATAACTATGAACTATTTTATCTATTAACTATAACCACTAATGGGGGAATGGGATTATTTTAGCACCAGTAAGTTATGTAAAAACCACCAACTTCGCCTCCAGTTCCACCGGGTTCCACCGGGTCACTTTGGCGCCCACGGCTTTCCCAATCTCCACCGCCATGGAGCCCATGCCGCCCCCGGCGCCCGTGACCAGGAGCCACTCGCCGGGCTTCAAATGGCCACGGGTGACCAGGCCGTGGTAACCTGGGAGGAGCCCGATTTTTGATGGGAAATGATGGGAAATGATGGCCCGGGAGTTATAGATGGTGTATATATATATTTATTTATTATATACATTTATGAATATATTCTAAGTACTTTGGTTTGTTGGTACATATATATATATATTTGGTATATGATATACATATTTTAAGTGTGGTAATTTACTTTTACAGAACATTACATAGTCACTAAGAATTAAACGGACCAACCAGTACAAGGTGGGGACCGCGTGTAAAACAAAGTTGCTAAGTTGACGCACAGAACTCACTTGGCGAATTCTGTTTGTGCAAGGTGGTGCGCCCCCCAGTTATAAGTTATTATTTAGTTTATAACTCCCATTAAGTATAGGTAATATCTACCTGGTTGGTGGTTGACCTACCCCTCTGAAAAATATGAGTCAGTTGGGATGATATTGTGGTTTATAACTCCCATTTATGAATATTGTGGTTATACTACGGTAATAATGATCATTATGATAATTCATATCATTATGATATTATCATAATGATGATTGTTATGGCTGTACTATGACTATGATATCACAATTATGGTTATTATGGCTATAAACATTACTGGTTGGTGGTTTCAACCTACCCCTTCTGAAAAATATGAGTCAGTTGGGATGATTTTTCATTCCCAACTGGATGGAAAGTCATAATCCATTCATGTTCCTTAAACCCCGAACCAGGTATATTATGATATTCCCATATTAATATTCCCATAGTAACTGGTTGGTGGTTTTAACCATCTTGAAAAATATTAGTCAATGGGAAGGATTATCCCATATATTATGGAAAATAAAAAAGCTTGAAGCCACGAACCAGGTAATATATGTTTGTTTTTCTTGCAGAAATTTGACCTGTAATGTGGGTAAAACAATCATAAACCAACCCATTTTGATGGTTCATGCCATTTGTGGTGATTCTTGGGATGGTTTATATATTATTGTTTTAACCACATTATCCACGTTTCAATTCTTTGATACAAGGTGGTGCCCCCTCCAGTTATAAATGGGTTATAATCCCATTAACTAGTTCGATATATCACCTATAAACCATAGTTATTGGACTTATGAACCAACTGAGCGTTCTTTAACTGGGGCACCACCCTGTACTTAGATGGGCCATGGAGTTAGTTAACTAGTTAGTAAATGACTTATTTCATTGGGATTTTTTGGGGGTAAACGAACCCCAGTTACTAACCAGGAATCGCTAATCCTATGGCCCATCTAAGTAGTTGTTTCGCAAAAACCTCCACCCTCCACCCTCAGAATCTTGGGTGCCTGTGGTGTAGCCCATGTGGAAACTCGCCTCGGAGGTCGTTGGAGCCGCAACTGTCTTGGATTGTCAAAAAAGGCACGAAAAAACAAGACCTACCCTCTGGTAATTTGTCACAGTTTGCTTGTGAAAATGGCCATTTGGCAGTGGGTCAAAACCTTGTACCCCTGGTGAACATCAAAATAGCTGGTAAATGGATGTTCATCTCACTAAAAATGGTATTAATAGGTGATTTTCCATAGCCAAATTAGTTTACCAAAGGGTATTCCCAGTTACCCATTTCTAGTGGATGATTTTCCGATCGAGGACAAACAGTTGCCCTCTGGTGCCATCAACCGTGGCTTGCTGGAAAATCAATCATTTGGTTTGATGATTGTCCCATTTAAATCTCCAGTTCATTGCCAATCTTAGATACTCTGCAAAAAAAATAAATTCTTTGCTGGTTAGTAGATATTCCCATTGATACCAAAAGACTAAAGGATTAAAGTACCCATCTAAGATTGACCTAGATTTATAGCCAGCCAGCCACGTTTGATGACGCCGCAGGGTAACCAATTAACCAAAGGAAGCGTTGACCCAATGATGGATGTGAACTACCAACTACATTCCACCAAAGCTCACGCTGAATACCCTCTGGTAATTTAACATAGCTATAGAAAATCACCATTTTTAATAGGTAAACCATCTATAAATGGGCCATTTTCCATAGCTTTTTGTATGTTTACAAGAGGGTAATCATTAAAAACTGCAATGGGTTTCCCAAGTGATCCCTGGATTGACTTAAGGACCCCCCCTCACAAAAGTAGAAAATCTTCCGATCTTCCCTATGGATTCCGCATTTTTGAGTGGATTCTCCCAGAAAAATCTATATAACAATAACAATATACCCTCTGGTAATTTAACAGTTTGCGAACTGGAAAGATCCACCATGCTATTAATGGGAAAAATCACGAACTAAATGGTGGATCTTTCCAGTTCGCAAACTGTTAAATTACCAGCGGCTAAATTATTTTTTGCAAGGTGCGGCGACAAAAAAAAACCGTGCAATGTTTGTTGAGTTTGTTGATTTAGATTCACCTCATGAAAAACAAATACTCGTTCGATATATCCCCCTACTTTGAGAATTCATCTCACTTAGTAAGTGGCTTCTACTCTGGTTGTTTTCAGTGGGATAAGTAGGGTGATCATCCACTGACAAAACTAGGGTGAACTAAGCTACAAACACGATCCGGGGGATGATCCACCAAGTAGTTACCCTCTGGTTTATAATGGAAAATCCTATTTAAAATGGAAAAAAAAAGGGATACACCCTCTAGGTCGTTTTATCCTCCATTCAACCATAGAAAAAAAAAAACAGGAGTGCGGTTCACTGAAAATGATGGGAAAAACCAATCAAACCGCCAGTTCTCATCATTTTTCCCTTTTTGGCCACCCATCCAACTCTGGACATTCCCAAACTTTCTGAGAGACCAGACCCCCTGGCTGAAAGATAAGGCATCAGGCAGCGGGATGACGATCTGGCGGCACATTGGCACATCATGGCACATCTCCCCATTCTTGGAGTTGAACACATCATTAAAACCATAGGAAAACCATAGGAAAATGGTGATTTAATGAGGGTTTATGGTGGTTTAATGGGATTTAATGGGATTTATTGGGATACAACCATTGATATATGAAGTTTATTGGTTTCTGGTAGATATATGTAGATATGCCTATAGTACCCTCTGGTAAACTAACGTAGCTATGGAAAACCACTAGTTTCATAGGAAAATCAAGTATAAATGGGCCATTTTCAATTTTCTATAGCTATCTTAAATTACCAGAGGGTAAAACCAAGACTTGGGATTTTGATGGATTCTTGGGATCCTTGGGAATACTTAAAAGTTACAAAAAACATGCTGTTACCATCATTGGAAAGAACTCCTCGATCTTGCATTCTGTGGCTTCACCGAACTCTACATGGAACATTTCTGAGCATTTTCCACTCGGCCGCCCTTTTTTTTGTTTCCGAAGTCAAGGGCATTTTCCACACCCAAATCATCCCAAATCATCCAGGATGACCATGACTTAGTGTTTTTTAAGCCATGGCGACGACTGGGGATCCCCCTGTGACTTAAGATATTTTCAGCTCATCTGGACATAACATAATTCACCAAGCTGAACAAGTGGCGCAATGTTGGCCGGTTCCAACCCGCCATCATCCAGAATCTGGTTGAAGCAAAAGAACATGATTCAAACATATCTAAGTCGGCATGCAAAGGTGAGCTCGCTATGAATTACCCAAAGGAGAAACCCAATTTCTGATGGTGAAATTCCAACTTTCGATCTTTAAGTTCCATAGGTCCATAAACAAATCCAAATAAAATTGTACTATTGATTGACTCTATCTCTCCTCTCTATCTCTCTGTTTTTTGTTGCGCACCTGTTCCGGCAACACCATTTCCTCTCGAGCACATCCGGCCAACGTGGCCTCGACGTGCGTTCGCAACATGTCTGGTGACGGGATGCGGAAAGGACCCACAGATATTGAGGACCCTATAGCAATTCCATTTACCCTCTGGTAAACATACAAAAAGCTATGGAAAATGGCCCATTTATAGTGGATTTACCCATATAAAAAATGGTGATTTTCCATAGTTATGTTAAATTACCAGAGGGTATAATTGATTGGTCCAATTCTATAGTTGTACTTACCCTCTGGTAATTTAACAGTGCTATTAAAATGGCAAATTATAGTTGATTTAGAGTAAACGAACAGTTTGCTATTGGAAATGGCAATGTATAATATTTAGTTCGTTGATTTACCTATTAAACATTGTTATTTTCCATGATTTTCCATAGCAAACTGTTAGTTTACCAGAGGGTATCTTAGGATAGTCTACCGCCACACAGGAGGATAACATCAATGACCAGCTTGAAGCAAAACAAGTATGACAAGTAATTCATCAAAACATATGAAAACTGTCTTGGTGGTAGAATGAACAGTATTTTTAGGTAAAGTATGTAAGAATTATTAAAGCTATTTAATATCTCGGTAAATTCACGATCCAAGTATATGATTATGATAATGATAATGATTATATGGACGTTACAGATACATCACCAACATGCTGTAGCTGTTGTCCCACTAGAAAGTGGTTTTCTGATCCCACCCCGTTCATTTGTCCGGAAAAAAAACGTATGACTTCAGGGCCCAAACATGTTAGAAACTGTAAACCCTGTGCGTCCGGAGAGTCTTGGGATGCTTGATCCAATCTACCCGACATGATTTGATCGCAGTCACATGCAAGATCCATTGTTGATCACATCTCAATAATCATTGGATTGGTTTAAGGGAAAATCTTAACCGGAAACCATGGTTTTTACCATCAAATATAGGGCTTTCCGGTTAAAATGTTCCCATCATCCAATTCTATGAAATAAAACAACGTTCCAGAAATCGCCGTGGCTGCCATGGCTGTAATCCATTATGGATAGGTTAACCGATCTCAATCTTCACTCATCTTCTGGTTGGTGGTGCGATGTGCCCATCTTCATTTCCATGGTTAATAATGGTTAATAATGGTTAATAATAATACTGGTTGGTGGTGCGATGTGCCCATCTTGAAAAATGATGGAGTTCGTCAATGGGAAGGATGACATCCCATCTATTCCATGTATGAAATGGACAATAAAATTCATGTTTGAAACCACCAACCAGATATTATAGAACATACCAGTATATACAATGTGAGGCCCCCAAGATATCTAAGTTGGGGTTCACATAACTCCAATGTCACTATGGTTTATGGTACGCAAGTAACGAACTAGTTACTGGGGCCAACTTGTTAACCAACGTTCACATCACAACGGGGGGCCTCACATTGTAGTTATCTGATAGTTATATGATAGTTATATGATTGGGATTAATAGTATTATCAATTAGTTATCAATTTTTATTAATAATATTATCATTGGATCATCATTGGGATAACAGTCTTCCACGTCCACGAAAAATCGCCAGGAAAAATGCTGAGCTCCGAGCATAGAAGACTCGATCGCCGGGACGAAATTTCGTGACCTGCAGGATGGGGAAAACAAGATATCTAAGTTGGTTTATAAACCATGACATTATCCCCACGAATACTATAGTTATATCAGTTATATCTAACTGGAAAGATCCACCATGTGCAAAATGGGTAGTTGTCAACTATTTCGACTGGGTCATTAAAAAAAGAGCTATTTTGACATAACCAGAGGGTATAACCTCATTTATTTTAGTGGATTATGCCTATTTGTCCCACTTAGACCTGGGGAGAACCCACCTACTATCCGTGGGAGCCCCCAAGTGATGGATATCAACAACTCAAAGTCCAAAGGATGCCTGTTTCAAACGAGGAAATCAACATATCAACCCTGAAATTGACCTGAACATATCATTGCCAATCAGCCAGATACCGTGCAAAAAATGACAAATTCTTTGCTGGTGAACGTAGATATTCCCATTTTTTTCCAAAAGACTAGTTAGGATTAGTTTGTATCCATGTAAGATTGACCTAGATATCTCAACTCAGCGAACCTTGACAGCCTTAACAGATCTTAACAGATCTTAACAGCCTTCCAAAATCAGATTTCTGTCACTTTTCAGGCTGAAACAGTTTACCTCAATCGCTCCAACGGCCAGCTGAGGTATAAACCCAGTTGTGGATCTTGCCCTCTATTTGTAGCAGGCCTCGTTACATATTTCAAAACTAGGCTACCAAATAAATACATAAATAAATCAATAAATAAATAAATAAATCAATAAATAAATAAATAAATACTATTTTTTTAAATAAATAAATAAATAAATGCATATATATATACATATCCATGATCCCAAAGTTGGTCATCATTTATCAATATTAGCATCGTCAAACAGCCCTATCCCCATCCGCGTCCGTTACCGCCACGCCTTGGATCCCACTTCCGTCACCACACCAGCACCTGTTGTAAGGCGGCAAAAAAGGCGGCTTCGACGACTCGAAGTCAAGGACTGAGGTTGTCACTAAGTGATGCTACAAAGGGGGGCCCCCTAGATAGCTATTTACATAAAACTTACATATATATGATAATTATTAGCTATTTACCCATGAAAATGGTGTTTTAATGGGATATATGATGGTGATTCAATGGCATAAAAAATGGGATTTAATGGGATATATGATGATATACCCTCTGGTAAACTTACAAAAAGCTATGGAAAATGGCCATAGAAATAGTGAGTTTTCCCATGAAAAATGGTGGAATTTTCCATAGCTATGTAACAAATTACCAGAGGGTAACCATGGTGAAATAAAGCCCTGGAAGTTTTCATAAGTTTGGATATATCCACTATAAACAAGCTGAAATGGAGCCACTTTCTTGTTCACTGGAACTGCACTTCCAAGAACCAAACAAAAACTATAAAACAAAAACATGTTTTTTTGGCAGCAGTGAAGTTTTACATGTCTTGCCATTCCTTAACAATAAATCGAATGGGTTTGGTACCTGAACATGCTGGGTACCCCGTTCCTGCCCATTTCATTGGGCCATCAACTGGAGTCCCATCTATTCAACATGTTCTTCAACAAACCCAGAGTTCTATCTTCAATTGTATCACCAAAAAACGCTTGTCGTATCACCAAAACATGGTCGGTTTATCATCCCTTTGTTTGTTGGTGTGGCTATATAGATTAACTCATCAGTCTTCCCCCATAGCAGGGCTATCAGTACCTACAGCAGGTTGGAGCAACCCTAGTAGATTATTGGTTAGTTATATATTATATAGTTATATCCCATCATCATCCCATCATATGAGTAGTTCCCACTTTATCTATTGTTTGCATCCAGAAGAAAAAAACGCTACTCGTATGTTCCAATATTATCTCATACAATGTGAGGCCCCCCAGTTATAAGTTGGTGCAAATAACTCCAATGTCACTATGGTTTATGGTACTTATAACTATAGTTACTGCAGGGTGGGGCCCCCAAGATAGCTAAGTTGCCTTATAAGTGGCTTGATGGTAGATATAACTATAGTTAATAGGGCTTATAATGGTTTATAAACCCAGTTATAACTGGGGGGCCCCATCCTGTGGTGCTTTTGTTAACCAACTTAGATATCGAACGGGGGCCTCACATTCTATGGGACTTCGCATGGGATCATGGGAATCTGAAATGGAAGGGTCGCCTTCCGTGCAGAGCACGAAGGGCAGCTTGGGCTTGTACTGGTACCTGGATTCATCGTTAAAATGGGTCTGTCTCATAGGAATACCCACTGTTTTGGTCGTTTTCATGGGAATCATGTACTTAGATGGGCCATGGAGTTAGTTTTACAAAACTAGTTAGTAACTGGCTTATCTCATTGGGATATTTTGGGGGTTTTAAGTTATCACCCCACTTACGAACTAGTTTTCCCTAACTCCATGGCCCATCTAAGTAAAGAAATATGGGAAAATACCGGGAAAACGATGATGAACCATCAACTTGCTGGGGATGCCCTATGTTCAAATACAACCACGGTCAAAACCACATGTCAAAACAAGCCGCTGTCCATTGAAAATGAAGAAACTGTTCCCAAGAAAACCAATCCAATGAGAGAATGGAGAGGGTTTTTACTCCCTCCAACGAACATAAATATCCACAAGAACTCACATGGCCAGCCATCAAAATCGGGGACTTGAGTGATGATGTACATTTTCGTTTACCCTCCTACCAATCCCGGTACAACCCTGCCATGAGCTGAATGGGAATACAATGACATTGCCAATCTGCCAGATGCGCCCTGCAAAAAATGGACCAAATTCTTTGCTGGTTAGTACAGGATGGGGCCCCCCAGTTATAACTGGGTTTATAAACCATTATAAGCCCTATTAACTACCTGGGGCACCCCCAGGACACCTTTTCCTGTCCAGATGAGAAAAAGTAAACTATTGGAAAGTTGGACAGGAATTGTTGTCCGGGACGGCTTTTCATAAAGCGCTTTCAAACGATGACATTG
>Ga0126342_10007979_pt1 | contig 18927 bp, 16 predicted proteins | sample Cyp1metagenome_FD_92528 | JGI IMG/M metagenome (GOLD analysis project Ga0126342, IMG submission 92528) | Coral microbial communities from Lord Howe Island, Old Settlement Bay, Australia - Cyphastrea 1 metagenome | ecosystem: Host-associated > Invertebrates > Cnidaria > Coral ... | reverse complement strand
TCAAAATTGGAACACACAGTCTTGATCCTCAGACCCAGTATGTTCATAGCTGCAGTGGTTAAACGATTGGTTCCTGCAAGCTTGAACGCATGAAGACACCGAACGGCCAGTGTACAAAAAGGTTTTTTGTAGTGTTGGGGGGTCGGGGGGGGCTGAGCATATACATATATATATATGTATATATATATAATATTAATATAGGGGATTATCACTATCCAGCATGGGACATCCTATTCACCAGCCATTTTGTCGACAACCAGATAATAAGCTGGTTGGACGCAGGAGAAGGAGTGGGGCCAGAAGCTGGCTGCTGGTCACCAGGACAAATCCAAAGAAGTATTGGATGATGGGAATATGGAAAAATGTACAGGAAACCTCTATATTTGATGGTAAAAAACCATAGTTTCATGTGGATAAGGTGGAAGGTGTGGTCCAAATTCACGGGCGGATATACTTGAGGTATTTTCGAAAACCCCTTGCAAAACTGATGATTTAAAAGTTTTCAGATTGGGCCATTCAGCATATGGATTTAATCACAAAGGATTGACCCAGCCAAACTCGCCTCAATTGGACTTAAAATTGCTGGAGCAGAACCCCAGCAACAAGTTTTTCAGTACAGGAGAAATATGTAGAGAAATATGTAGAGATGTGGAGTCATGATAACCCAGCTATGATAGCAGAGGTTTCAATTAAACTTATTAAACCAGGAAAAAAATAAGGCTTTAAGCAGCAAGACCGCAAGCCGGGAAATCCCCGAACGCCATGGAGGCTTTTTAGCCGGGATGATGGTATCTACCCGGCCTGGTCAACTGTCACATAACGAACTGGAACATCACCATGTTTCATGGGAAAAATATGGAAAAAATCACTATTTCAATGGCCACTGTCACATAACTATGGAACATCACCATGTTGAATGGGAAAAAACACTATTTCAATGGCCATGTTTGTAAATTTTGCAAACTGTTAGTCATTACCAGAGGGTCACGTGGTATTTTCCAGCCACGCGTGATTCACCGAGGCAAATTATTTGCCCACCAGTTGTGGTTCCGACATTGATGAAGCCGTTGATTATCCATTGATTACCCAGTATTTGGTGGGATAATGCCCACATAATGGATAATGATTAACCATGATTACCCATTGATTAACCATTGATTAGCCATCAACCTGATGGAAAAGATGGAGAATCCAACTCGATTGATCCTAAGAAAAGATGGATTGTGGGATGAACATTGAGGTCGGGCAGGTCGGCAAATTCGGCAGTCTCACGACATAATTAATTTGCACAAAATGGGAACTTGGCTGTTATTCTTTCCGATGTTTATGAGAGAAATGCTAGTTGCCCAAGTGCCCATTACCCTCTGGTAATTTAACATAGCTATGGACCATGTTTAATGGGAAAATCCACTATTTCTATGGCAATTTTCAATAGCTATGTTAGTTTACCAGAGGGTATGTATTTCCTCTTTGTTTGATTTGACATGTTCCAAGTTTGCGAAGATCCAATGCCACCCAATGGATCTGGGAATCGCAGGGATGCCACTGAATTGGGTTTTAAAGAGAGCAGATGGAGCCAATGGCGCTTACCCTCTGGTAAACTAACAGTTTGCTATTGAAAATTGCCCATTTATAGTTGATTTACCCATTAAAAATGGTGATTTTCCATAGCTATGTTAAATTACCAGAGGGTAAATTTTCACAAGGTTATAATTATTATGTTTGATACACATTTTTGTTGTTGTTCATCTTGATTTAGGACTATTGAATGACTATTCACACTTTGATTGACCGATGTTTTTTGGCATCGATTTAAACATGCTCAACCCCAAACCAGTTTTTACTTTGATGCTCCGACTGTTTCTTTTTCCCGAGGTGGTTGTTTCCCGAGTCCCTGTCGGGTTGGAGATATCTTCAGTGTTGCCAGTTATTGCCCGTAGTTCTGGTTGTCCAAAAATCATACTATCCCCATTATCCCTATCTTTTGAATTTCAATGTATCATGTATCATAGTCATATTAGTTGTTTGCTCTATTCTTGTATAAATTCATTTGTTGGACGGTGTTTCAAAGATGTTTCGCCATTTATACTTAAAGGGCTAATTAAAAACTACCTAGTATCAAGTTTAAATTGTCGAATTTTGGATGCGCTGGAGACGATTGTCAAGCGAACTTGATCATATGTTTATATGTTTCTTCGGATGTTTTTGATCCCCTCCACTAACTACCCTCTGGTAAACTAACATAACTATAGAAAATCACCATTTATAGTGAATTTTCCCATGAAAAATGGTGATGTTCCATAGCTATGTGACAGTTTACCAGAGGGTAGCCATCATTGAGAACGGTTTCATGGGAACCTGGTCTGGGGATTCCAGCGAGTGCCAAGATGGTTGATGGTTGATATGTCCTTTCTCTTAAACATAACATATATTAAACATAGATATACATCATGATTTATATATATATACTATACTGTCAATACTGTTTATATGACATATTATGAGCATATAAAGAAAAACGTATACATTCACTTTGTGTGTATTTTTCACATAATGTCAACTCCAGAGATGAAAATAAACCATGGTTATTGTGGGGGTAGCCTCCAAATAGTCACATCCATGGCGCCCAACGCAGGATGCGCTGGAGGCCTGCGCCTCGGCCGACCAGGCGCTGCAGCAGGCGGAAGAAACGGCGGAGGAGGCACGGAGAAGCTTCGACCAGGCGAGGATGGGAGCCATGGAAAAATCGCCATGTTGAACATGTTAACTATATGGTATAACTAACGGTATATATTAGATGATAATTCAACTATATGGTTTTACAGGTTATACATGTTAGATTATATATATATATATGTATAATATATATATATATATATTATATATATTATATATATATTATACATATATATATGTATATTATACATATATATATTATACATATATATATATATAGGTATATATTATACATATGTATATATATATGTATATATATATATGTATATATATATTGTAAATCAACTATAGCTATGGAAACATGGTGAGCTATGGATAAATCAAGTATAGCCATGTTTCAACTATAAATCAATGGTCCATTTTCCAGTTTGCTATGTTAGTTTACTGGAGGGTAGCATGCAAAGTTTTGGATGAATGGAACCAGATATGGATAAACATTGTATTTCATGTATTTTACCATGGCTATAATGATCCAAAACAATGATAAACATTCTATTTTCCCATGGCTTGCCATGATGATCCAAAAACCAGATGATAATGTGAAAACATGGGGACATATATAGCAGTCCGTTATATATGCTTGCACCACAAAAACCAGATGCTATGCTATATATCCTCACGTTTTCACCTGGGTTGCTCCAAGTATTGTAGGGAAATCAGGGGCGCAGCTGTGGCTTGGTATGGCTTGGTTTACCGGTGCAGCAGCTCCCATGGTGCTGCCATATGGTGTGCCATGGATCCCATCAATATACCCCAGTCATGTTAGCACTTTTCTAACCAGCACCGTGACGGGATCCGTCATGGGTAATGGAAAATCCCATCTAGAAATGGATGATAAAATGGGGTACCCCAAGGAATTGGACACCATCAGATGGACATGCGACATGCACTTAGTTTTGATCCAGATTTGGGAAGCGACGGTTGGGTTTAGCCGCTTAGCCTACCGGGCTGTCAAAGTCCATTCCAGTGAGGACTTTTTCCAACCCAGATAAGATGTTTGACTCCCCATCATATGTATATATATATATATATATTATGTTTTATGATGTTTGAGGGGCTGGCGATGCATACATATACATATATGTTTTGCATTGTATAGGTACACAATACTACACAATTGTAATTTCCATATAGACATTTACAAATATTTACGAATATTTATATATAACGATAATATTATAAATTTTATATTTTCAGACGGGGAGAACTGCCAACTGTGGATCTAGCCCTTCAACCCCACCATGAGCCTGACCAACTTGCCTATTTGTTCAGGCAAAGCCACCTCGGAGTTCTGGTTTCAGATTTTTGTAATGGAACATGGGAAAGCAGGTTTTTTGTGGGACTTCCCCATGTTTTTTCACATCCGAAAATTGACGAAATTTGCATGAAACTGGATATTATTTTGCTTAGGTTAGAGGAGGATATCCAACAAAAGATGAACTTTCGCGATTTGGGCACGACCTATCTGGAAAAGTCTCAACGTCATTTCGAGATTCCTTAAAGTCCACATTGATAGAGGACCCTGGGTCAAGATTTCGGGACCGATATCATGTTTGGTTGCACCACAATTTACCACTCACAATGATGTCATGTTGGATTACCACCGACTTTGGGATTTAAACACCAACAATACGATGCAAACCAACTGAACCCAAATCTGGATTTTCCAAAAAACACAAAAGTGTCATGATATTTGGACCTGGGTCACGAGGATGCTTATCAAAACTGGAAGGGTGATAAGTACCGAAAGCAATCAGAGATTGAGACACTGTTCCCGACCACGAGGCATACTTACTTAGATGAATGGCTGCCAGCAAACCCAATGACTGGAGGATTGCACAGGGTGCTCCATGCATTTTGCAGACACATTCGCATGCTGCAGTGTCCTGACTTGTATCAATGTTGACGCACGTCTTGCAAAGGATGGCTGAGAAGCTTGGTTTGCGCAACCGAATGGCTTGGCAAGACACCGTATGCTTGCAGCTGCCTCCAACTGTATGTTACACACACGACGGCAACACATATGCCAGCACCCCTGCCATGCTTCCTTTTTTTGCATCAGCACCCATGGCGGCAGATGTGAAGTGTAGCGCTCCGCCACTGCACCTGCCCAGGCACGTGTATTGCATAGTATCTGCTCGACTATATTCATTTGGTTTGTCACTTGCTTTCCGCGGTCAATAATACGCTAAAACCGCTAAAACCCAAATTCGTCCACTACCAGCGCGCCTCTCCATGCATATGGCAATTGGCATGTCACTAGCTTGCTGGAGCCACGCATTAATACATCCGCATATACAGTACAGCACTGCGTTCGTAAATTCGGGGGTCAATGCAAGTGGCAGTCAGGATGTTAGACATCATGCGTCAGTATAGAAGGAACTGTCAGATACGATTCTTTGTGTGCCAGTGATGATGTGAAATGTCATCGATGCCAATGTCACTGTTAGCACGACTGTCCACATATGTTTCAATCTATTAGCACGTTGCGCACCACATATTCCATTCCAGCCAATTACAATCAATTACGCGAATCAAAAGGCATGTCAGCAACTAGGCCAGACTGCATATTAAATTTGCCACTGCATGTGAATATGGATGCATGTGTCTAAATGTTGCAGGCACATCCGCCTTCACATCTTCATGTTTGTTGCTTCATTTTTTTTTGTGTTGGCAAAATCCAAATTGTCCTTGTTTACACCTACTTTTATGACCACATGTTCCTTTTATTGCTTAGCCAGGCCGCCCTGGCTCGCCTCGCGGCAGCAGAGCAGTGTGGGGTTACCTTGGCCGTGGCTGGGCGCGACGTGCCGGCGCCTGGGCATCACAGCGCCATCGGTTGATGATTACAGGGGGTCTAACCTTCAATGATCAACAGTTTTTTTTTTTTTCGGTGGTTTTAATATGTTTTGACATTGTTTTGACCATCAAAATCATCAAACATCAAATGGGATCATCAAATGGGGATCAGTGATCAACAAATATCATCATTGGTTGTTGTGATTTTCGTTTTCTTTTAACCAACATTTTGGGACCTAAACATCATTTATATGTTTTTTTCGATTTTAACCACGAAACATTTGGGGATATAGTTTACAAATCATGGTAGGTGAACTTATGAATTCAAATCAAAAATGCGTGAAATTTTATTTCAATCATTTTTAAGAAACAACGCCCCCAAATTCACATGTACATTACAATTTAAAACGACATTTTTGCTGGCAAAACACACTGATACACCTCACAGCTATGGCCCTTAACAGTTATACATGTGTTTATCACTCCTATAACTAGTTGATGATATATCTGTATATTCCCATTTATAATCATTTACAACTGTTCAGGACTATAACTGCATCCTTTGTCATCGGTCCATCAAGGAGAACTGTTAAACTTAAGGTGCGCGAGTTAAACAACGTGTTATTGCGCGACCTGGGCGAGCGCATTGCTTTGAGCAGTCGATGGCCTTTAGTGCCTAGGCCTGGAATGCCATGATCAAACCATGAAAATGTAGGCGACACCCTTTAGTAATTTAACATAGCTATTGAAAATGGCCATTTATAGTTGATTTCGCTATGAAAAATGGTGATGTTCCATAGTTATGTTACTTTACCAGAGGGTAGTGGTGGTTATCCAGCAAAGCAATAGTGGTTAATGATGGTTCATCATGTCCAATCATGTTTGATAATCGTGCAACATGTTTACAAAACAAATAATAGTCTGGTTGGTGGTTTGGAATATTTTTATTTTTCCATATATTGGGAACAATAATCCCATTTTGACTAATATTTTTCAGAGGGGTTCAAACCACCAACCAGTAGTTGTTAATGATGTTTAGTTATGGTTGATAGTGGTGGATCATGGTGTTTAGTGGTGAACCCCGAGAAGCAGTGGGGAGAACTTGGGATGTGATAGATATGATGACCAATGGTTAGAACTGATACATGGGTGTGTATAAAAATCGGAGATACCTTCCAAATGGCAATATTTTGATGGGGAAAAATGTTGCTTCACCAATTGATGTGGGGGTAGTCTATGTTCAGATGGACGCATTGTGGGTGAGGAGCTTAGTAGGGGATTTGTTTCCCAATTTACGAAGTGTTCAGTTCAGGTTTGTGAATTCGAAATCATTCAGAATTCGGAGGATCCCAAATCGGCAATATGGTTTTCAGGGAGGTTGAACCACCAGACCACGTGAGGTATAAAACCACATAAAACCGAACATGATGGGGATATACTGGGAGAGATTGTTACCAACAATCTTTGCTGGATCAAGGATCTAACAAAGCTCTGGTGAGGAGGTAGCATGACCCCAGTCGGTTGGTTCATGTTTGGTTCATGAGATGGGCCCTTTCCGGTGGTTCACCACATGCCATGACCATGACCAACATTTGGAAAGAATGTCTGTTTCGCTGGGACACCTAGGTCATTGATCCTGAAAACATCGCACAGAAACTCATCCAGCCCCCTGGCCCTGGCTGTCATGGTGCCCGGTGAGGCTGCCATTGATGCAAACCCCATAGGCCCGGGGTAATCAAAGATGGCTGCAAAATCACCCATAGATCGAGGTGTGGGAAAATGAGATGTAATGTTTCATCGGTACGGCATTTTCCATTGAAGTGTTTGGTGAGGGAGTTCATGGTAATAATATTACGTTTCTATTAAATATTTATATTAAATAATATCTTTTATATATAAGACCATGCAAAATGAGGTACTGGATCCTCCGATGACAAGAAGACAATTGGATGATCGTGTGCCAACAGCACATCCCCATAGTTGGCGGCAGCTACAGGTCTAAAGGTTTCAAGGGTCTTTTGCGGCAAATTGCTGGCAATTGGATGTGAATCTGTCCAACAGTTGTTTTTGTTGCATTCAACCATATCCAATTGCGTCAATCATATAATGCATGGTGGGTTCCATGTTTATGATGAATTTTGAATGCGTGTTGACTTGTTTTCGATGGGTTGAGACTAGCCATCAGATTCTGAACTTCAGCGAGGTATTCAGGCTGTTCTTTGCTGAATTTCTTCTACCCCAGCGACATGGAAGCTGAACGTTTGCGTTTGTCCTTGCTGAGCATGCTTCGTGCAGGCGGGGGAGATGGCCGGGCCGCCGGGCCGGGCCGGCCCAAGATGGGATGATAGTTGGCAATGAGAGAATCTCATAGATGGCACTGAGGGGGGTGCTTAAAATGGCGGATCCCCAGTCGTCACCATGGGTTTCAATACGAACACTGTTGATTTTTGATGATTTTTGGCTGATTTGGGGTACCCATGTTACGAAACCGCCAGAATTTGTACACACTTGTACTATATCCCATTCTGTTCCCATCTGAAATTGATCCATATTTAGCCCCTAGTAGCATAGACAGCATTTTTCACTTGACCCAGCACTGACCCGCACCAGGTGGCGTCTTGGCCCTGGATCTCCTGTCTTTTGGCGCTGGGGTGGCCATGGAACTTCTGGCAGCGCCTTTTGAGGCGGGAATCCCGGGAGCCAGTCGGAGCCGCCAGAAGGTGTCATTGATTTAATGGGAGTGTATCGATGTATATTTTAAAAAAGGTTTGATGACATATTGATACATAAAAATAATGGTTTCAACTTCAACTGTGAAAAACTTCTTACATGCTTTGGTTGTTGTATGTTATCATCCTTGGATTAATAAACACCTAAAAAGGCTGTTTAATTGGGGGGGGGGTACCATTTAAGTATCACATTATCACTATTTGCAGGGTAGCTTCACAACAAACCATGGTTTAACTATTAATCAGGGCTTCACTTTAATTGATTTTAATGGGTGTATCATCAATACATGTGTCGGTTAATATGTTTCAAGTGTGTCTTTTGTTTAACATTTAACCATGGAAATGGGATCATGGCCCCCAAGAAGAAACATATTTCAAAGGTGGGTTGCATCCACCAACTGAAACTTGGAGATATTAAGTGTCATACTTTAAGTTACATATGAATCCAAGATATACTCTTACAGTGCCAGATGTTTCAAATGTATATAAGTATATATATATATATACAGTATACATTAATATACATGTGGCACTATAAGTATACATATGAATCCAACATGGGAAATTACTTATTTCTGGATATTCCCGATGGGATGTCCCGCTTTTGGGATGACCAAGAAGTTGGGACTTAGTCATGAGGAAGGTCATCAATATGGAACATTGATGTTGTAGGTGTCACCGTGACATGTACGTCATAAATGATTGTTAAGGTCAGGTTCATGTCTCATTTAAGATATTTAAGGGAGGATCTATAGTAGTTCATATAATATATATATAGTTGATATATGAAATATAGTAGTTCATATATAGTTCATATTTTAATGTTGATATATATATAATGGCTAGATCAACATTAAAATCCTTCTGTCCATGGGATTTTCGCCAAGCATCTCGATTTTCGCATCGGCGGTGCCTCGCATCACATAGGTACTTAGTTATAGCTCCATTGATGGGGTAACCCCAGGTATCGTACTGTAACTAGAAAACTCTAATCTATACCCTCTGGTAAACCTTTACATAACTATGGAAAATCACCATAGAAATAGTGGAATTTCCCATAAAACATGGTGATTTTCCATAGTTATGTGTTATGTGACAGTTTACCAGAGGGTATAACTCGGGACAGCACATTGATTTGAATGAGAAAAACCAATTATACACGGTCTTGGGTTTTGGGATACCATATTTTCAACATCACCATTTTGGGGCACCCACATTTCTCTGTGTCTCAGCCGGGTCCCCTCGCGGTACAGGAATTGCGCCCCAAACTCTTCGCAGACTTGTGTAGCAGACAGCTTCTGAAGGCGTGTCTTTGGATTGAGCTCGAGTCATGGGGTTGGATCAGAGATGTGGATATACTGCTCATACTGAAGGCGACCAAATTGTTTCATTGACCCTCTGTTAAAAAATAACCGTTTGCGAACTGGAAAACCACAATTGTTTGATGGGTAAATCAACGAACTTTTTGATGGTCCATTTCCGATAGCTATGTGAGTTTACCAGAGGGTATCGAGTTTTGAGTTGCGACTGAAGCTGGTTTATAGCTGATAATTTGATGGCCATATCCAGCCATGATTTGTGTTGTCCGTTTTGCAACAAAGACTCGGATAGCAATCACAAAAGATACCAATGGTTGGATTGTTGCAATTCAACAATTTCCATCATTTCAATACTGCAATCCATATGTTTGTTGATCGAATTTGATGTTGTACCAGTGTATTTCAGCCTATTGTCTAGTTTGGAAGGTGTTGAAATGTGCTGAATCATTTTTTGCGATGTTGCAAACTGAATGGTGTCCCTTAAGAGTTTTATGTTTGATTGATTATATGTTGATATATGTTGTCCCCAGCGTGTAAATTAAAACTCCTCCAGTGCATGAGTTTAAAAATGGCAAGACCCATACATAATATAAGATTCTCAACACTTACAAGTGATTATCTCTGAACATCCGAATATCTCAACCCTGGTTATATCCCAGTCTTGCTCGTTTCTATTGGAGATTGCAATACATCAGGCCCCAAGCTCTGGCCGTGGTATGCCAGCCTTCTATGAGCTGACCACCAAGGCGGGACTTTGGGATGGCAATTGGTTTATCATCATGTTCCCTATTGGCCTACTGTATGTTCATGAATATTGTCAGCAACACCCAATAGCTATCCCAAAATCAAACTATAAGATACATATCCCATATCCTATTGAATACCTGGTTATTGGTGGTTTCTATAGTATATCCCATAAGATATTAAACACCACTAATACCATAAGGCAAATGGTTTCTATACACACCATCCCATAAGATATCCCATGGAATCCTTCGGTTTAGTGGTAACCCATATGATACCCCCTGAGAATTCAACAGTTTGCTATGGAAACTTGCCCTTTTTGTTCATTGATTTACCTGCGACGGTGACTTCCGATAGCTATGTTGAATTACCAGAGGGGTCATTGTTAAACTACCTGAACAAAATCCTGTTGAATCCCATGTATATAAGTCATCCTCAAATCACCATTCAATTACTATGAAAAATCACCTTTTTTGCCCATTCAATGATAATTTGACCCATAGAACCATAGCTTTGTTAGAGTTTAATCAACGAATGCCATTTCTATTGACCACTATTAACCAACATTAGCCAACATTTTTGCGCGCCATTTCCTTCGTTCCAGGAGGAACGCCAAGACCGTTTCAAGGCGCAGGTCTTTGAGGAGAAACGCCTTGTGCCTGCGCTGGACTATGGTGATTTTGTTCATGGCGAATGTGGGTTAGATTGGTTAATAGTGGTTAATACCAGTTATGTTTGTTGGTTTATAAGCCCCAGTAACTATAGTTATAAGTACCATAAACCATAGTTATTGGAGTTATAAACCAACTTAGCTATCTTGGGGGCCTCACATTGTGGTTATAATAAGTGGTTAGTGGTGTTTAATACCTGGTTAATTAACTAAGTGGCTAATTAATGGGGTATGCCTTCTAAATGACCATTGAATGGGGAAAATGATGACTAATCAATGGATTTAACGGTATCATATTTTCAGACAATCCCGTATGGGTATGCCGTATACCCTTTGGTAAACGAACATAGCTAGTGAGAACCACACCATTTATAGAGGATTACAGTATGGTGATTGTCCATGGCTATGTGAGGGTAACTATGCCGATACGGGAAACAGATGGCACACGCAAAAGGTTATCAATACGCCGTCTATTCTGCAAACATATTATAACTATAACTCTTGAGCAACAGAAATAATAATTTAACGAGCATTAATGGTGGTACAATAGATTATAAAGGACTACAATGCATTAGAATGGGATATAATGGGATGTAATGAGGATATATCTGGATAGATTGAATCACGACCTCACTGCGACCTATCTCAAAATTGCCTTATCTCAGCTTGGTGAAGTGTAATTCAGCTATATTTGCTTACTGTAACGTCAAGATGATCAAGAAATTCGGAAAAACATCTTGAAGACTGCTATTCAATACTATTCAAATATTATTTTTTGTTTTCATAACTACAGTTGATACTAATTGTTGTGTTCTATTGGATTTGCTTGGCGGGTTAGTGTTTTGTTCAGAAACGGGACGATCCCAAGTAAGACACAACTTTTTTCAGTAGCTTAGATCCCCTTTTCGCGGCCCGGTGTATCACATGTTTATGGGTTTTTTTTTAGTTGAAGGATTAGCAACTGGGGTTAGAAAATGTTAGAAATGATTTGGACATTGTTTATAGCCTTTGGATTCACCTTTGTTGCCCACATGTTTTCCTCCAAAGATTGACAGGATGCGTACTTTTCAATTCAATAAAAAATGGGTAACATGTTGTTGAGAATGAATATGAAGCCTTGGAGTTGTGCTTTTTTTTGGAATCCCCTGATGATAAGATGTAGTTTTCCGGAAATTCTGTGCATGGATTTCCCTAGATTCCCCTCAGCTACTCCCAAGTGTTGCTCATGTTCCATCCCCAAGGATGAAACCAATCCAGTTCGTCCAAGGGTTTTTTTTAACAGGAAAGGCCCATAAATTGCCCATGAATTTCACGGGAAAATCGATGGTTTCCGGTTAAGATTTCCCATATTTTCTGGGAAAATCTATGGTTTCCTGTAGATTTTTCCCTGAAACCGATCCATTGTGGTTTTAATGAAACGATTCTCAAAGGTGACGGAGACGGCTTGAGATGTTCCCTCGTCCCAGAAATTAAGGTCCTATCCCCTTCCCAGGGGTGGAACAGAAATGACATGGCCATGGCTGAAATTGAGGCCACCTTCAAATTTATGATCCTGACAACCACTGAACTGCCACACCCGGAACTCATGGAGCATTTTGATCTAATTCGGGTCGTGCCCAATGTGTGATGTGAGTTCCTTTTCCTGCAAGATGCGGGGAAAAGCTTTACTGCTGCTGCGCTGCGGACCGGGTAGCTCTTTATAGATTTGTTCAATTTACAGGCTGGGGTGAATTAGTTCCGGCCTAGCAAAAATCATTCATTTTGGTTATGTTTTGGAGCAATCATTCTATTTTGTGTACCCAATCTTGATCCATGTGTTGATTGGTGCACAATCACCTTCCAATCTTCGCTATTCATAGCGACCCAGAAAATCAAGGGATGCTTGACAAGACTGGAAATAATTCTGGTTGATGGTTTGGAACATTTGGATTATTTTTCCATATATTGGGAATAATTAATACTCCCATTTGACTTTCATATTTTTCAGAGGGGTAGGTATACCATCAAGCAGTTTCTGTATCATAACCACACGATGTCCCTCCCGGGATGATGTAGGGGATTATAATTCCACCGGTGCGGATTGAAGACGTTTGAAGTCGACTTGTTATTTTCCATACACAGTCGGATCATGGGATGAAAAAATCCTCACGATTTTCATCTAATTTCCTAGTATTTCCTATGTGTCAGGGTGGGTCCACCACCAAATTCCCTCTGAAACAATTGCAGCATCATTATGTCTCATGGAAACCCAGAGGGTCACCATTTACAAGGTCCATTGCCAGGTTAGATTACAAGAGGGTCAGCTTCAAGCATCTCCCAAGTTCGTTCTTCCAAGCGATTCATGTTGTGATTGCCAGATTGCGGCACATGGAACCACTGCGGTGACTGGTTGGCTCCAAAACAATGAGCAATCCATGGCTACTCCATGGCTATTCCTTGGCTATTCCATGGCTATGATGGTAGATCGTTCAGCGAAAAATTGACTGAACTCAAGTCATTGTTCAAGCCAGCAATCCATGGCTATTCCAAAAAGAAGCTTACTATCAGCAATTTTAACCAAAACACCAAGATATGTTTGACCCCCATAGAACAATCGTGCAAGAATCATCAGGAACGCCCGGACTTGGAACGCCATGGCACAGGAGGTGGAGTTCATGGGACGCGAAATGATGATCCCCATGGTAGCGGCGGTCTTTTTAACATCCCACCAGTCGCAACAGTTGCAGTTGTCCAGTTGGAGCTATAGATTCCCAGGCACATGATACATGACATATACATACATACTGGGTAAATTATGTTGCGACCTCACCGTTCTCCCGAACCCTGGAAATCATAGTTAGTAAGGGGAATCATCCCAAAATGGCCTTAATTCAGGAAATATTATAATTTAAACTAGTATAGATAATGGGAAGTTAAGCAATGGTTTGAATGAATGTTGGGGGGTGTAAACATGATATAAAACCCATATGTCTGTATTGTATCCATTGCACGAAGAAACTAGCTATTTTACCCAGATTCTGATAATAACCTATAGATAATAACATATATATATATACGTGTATATATAATACATTTAAACTATTATGGGTAGAATTGGATGATATATTTTCCTGAGTTCAAATTGATGGAAAAAATAAACTGGAAACCTGGGTGGCAGACCTGAGTTCTCTTTGAAAGTGGCTATATCCTGCATACATGGCATGGATGTTTTGATAGTGGATGAATATGGCGGGACATACATACTGGGTAAATTATGTTGCGACCTCACTGTTCTCCCTCACTGGAATCATAGTTAGTAAGGGAAATCATCCCCAAATGGCCGCAAGATTCAGGTTAGTGAAATATTATAATTTACCCAGATATATGCATTCTCATCGTATTATTAAGAAAGCATGTAATGTAAGAGAGACTGTATGAACATGGGAGGTCATACCGATTGATGGTCGAATCATGTCGTTTCTTCTTTTTATGGTTGCATGACACAACATCCATCCCATCTGAATGCGGGATGTACCATTTCAAAGCGATGGGTTGGCCACCCTGGTTTCCAGTAGAAACTCCGTTCATCAATCTGAATTCGCAAATGTATTATCCCATGTTCCCCCTATCGAAAAAGGTTGTGTGTTAGCAGAATCTGAGGTTGGATGCAAATTGATGGAAAATATCATGCTGCGCTTCGTAAGTCCTCTGCGGGTTTTCAAAACAATTCAATTTGTGTGGAATATCTGGATCCATTTGATTTTCAGCAAAATGATTGCGGATTATGATATTCTGTAGTAAGATGTAGCAAACCCGATGCCATAAACCATCATCAACCCCCTTTCTTGATATTTTTCTGAGTTTCCCGTTGGGATTGCTCCGTTGGCTGATGACTTTCTGCATCCTTTTAGGCACCTTTGGAGAACGCGCCAACTGCGAGCACCTGCGGGAAAACTCAGGAGGATTTGCTGGGCTGGGTTCGAAATAACCACATAAAAAGCACAGATCGAGAATGATGTTATAATAAGATGTTTTGATGATCGATGACGTTTGAAAAGCCTATTTGAGAGGTATTTTTTTTCCGTTGATGTGTTTAGATATTCTTGGATGATTTTGGACGATGCTCATCAATCGAAGAAGGGACATTTTTATTTGGGGTTAGTAGTTTTCAGCCATAGCCGTGGAATGGGGCACTGTCTCAATCTTCGGTCCAGGAAAAATCCGAAAATCCCACATTGAGTTTTATGATGTTCCCAGTAAACCCTTCTTTTTTAGTTCAGGGATTTCTCAGCTACTGTCATCTACCCATGTTTGACTGCATCTCGACCACCTGATGTTTAGCCACTAGTAGATGTAGCTATGGAAAAAAGTGTCCATTTATATCTTGAAAATGGTGATGTTCCAATTGTTATTGAAACATCCATTTTCAGTTTTTGGGAGTACTGTAATCATTTTACATATCGCATCGTGTCAACGTTGAAGTTTGCTACATGCACAGAGTGTATGGCTTTGTCTGAGAATGGCTACCCCCCCAGATCCAGTTCCAATGATTTGGATGGAGTGTTTTCCCCAAAATAGGGGGTATATCACCATTTTCCGACACACCCGGATATCATAGTATTAAAAATTCTGCAATTTTTGGTGCTTCAATCGTCCAGTTTGAACTAGGGCCCCTCAAGCCCCCTTCCCAGGTGGCTTGAACGTAGAGCCGGGGCAGCCCAGGGAAGGCCCTGGGAAGGCCATATCTTTCGGTGGCTGGAGCTCGGGACGGGGTTCCAATATGTTCCAATAGTCAATGGTTAATGTTGAATCAACTATTGAATATCAACCATTCAATGCCATTTGTGAAAAATAATGGTGTCTAGTGATTCTAGTGATTTGGAGGTTCCGAAAATGGGGGGGGGTACCAGATAAATCATCCCAGTCAGTAGACTTTAGTATTAAAACAAGCATGGTGACGACTGGGGATCCCCCATGACTTAAGAACCCCCCTGAGACCCTGAGATGATCTAAGATGGTTATGTAACAAACATGTATCACACCAAACATGTCACGCAGTTTATCTTGCTGGTCATATAATGTCATATAAATCCCCTTCTGAAATACCCATTCAGTTGTCCTTTCTTTTATTACTTCATGGAAGTTCAAGCCTGTTTTTGCTTGCCAAAAGCCTCCATCAAAACGGCGCTGCCAAGATGTGCCAAGGCAGGACGCACAGCTCTCAAAGCCGACGGAAGAGGCGACACCCCTTTGTCGCTGGATGGTTGATTTCCATGGGAAAATCCCTCCTTTTTTTAAATGGATGAGAACGAATGGGGTACCCCTATGACAAAACGGAAACCTCCACATGACATGATTTTGATCATCCAAAGTAGTGAGTTCACCAAAAATGCTGGATTCGTTGAATATGATCATGATCACAATAGGAGCATTGTCCGAAAGCATGCGTTTATGGTTAATAGTGGGGCCCTACTAGCTATGGAGAAGAAATCGGCCAACAATCCATCATAGGAACAGCTATGAACAAACCAGTAGAACCAATTCATAATCAGGTTTTAAATCCTGCTCAATTGGATGTTTTGGATACTTTGATTGATTCCACTCTCTATCATTCATTGGATACCCAGATAATATCGGCAATAGTTGGATTGATCTGGCTTGATATATATCCCCAAGCTACTAGTACTGGAGATGTGTTTGTTATACACTTATTGAGTGTATGTTATAACATATTTGGACACAAAAAATAGGTGATATATGGTGATATAACAACCACATGTTCAGAACGCTTAAAATCGGCATGAATTCAACCTGGTGAATCATCACATTTCGCGGCACAAAAAAATAAAAAGGCCCTGAAATCCACCGAAGGAATCAAGTCGATCAGATGGGCAATGGATTATATGAAATGATCATCCTTTTGAGCTGGAACAAAACATGGTTGAAACCACAAAAAGTCTAGCAAAAACTGTGATTTTTTCACACCATTGTTATCCTCATATTGTTGATTCGTAATAGATACATGATCTGGTTGGTGGTTTGGAACATTTTTTGTTTTCCCCAATAGTTGGGATGATGATCCAATCTGATTAATATTTTTCAGGGGGTTGAAACCACCAACCAGTGATGGTTGAATCCACATTAAACCATTAGAATCATCAACCACTCCTTACAGCTACCTTTTTTCACTCCGGCTTGCGTTGCCATGGCAGGTGGTCTCGAATGTGGAACCTGAGGGTTTGGGAGAGGTTGAGGACAGCGTCGGACAGTCAGCCAAAATGTGGGGAATGGTGAAGTTATCATATCAGTTATCACCTTTAGATATTAAAACTAAAACTATATAAATATCTATGGTGAACTGGTGAACTAAAGAATAACAACTCTAGATAGTATCAACGATAGATATTATATGATATTATCACCTACCTTCTTTTAAATTAGCGTAGCTATGGCAGAGATAGCCGATAGACATAGATGCTTTCCCGAACTTAAAGATGGTGATGTTCCATAGTTATGTTGGTTTACTGGAGGGTATAGTTTAAAATAGTTTAAACTTATAATATCTTATGATATCCATCAACTATCTATCAATATATCATATATAGATATTACATGATATTATCATCAATCTATCAACTACAGTTATAGGTTACATCAATGGATCTGTGGCTGTTAAAACTCGGTGTGGTTATTGCTTTGAGGCGTATACTACATTGGGGATCATATTGTCCAATATATGGGGATTTTACCATCCAATAGATGAAGTCTTTTTGTTGAAAGAGATTCAGCTGGGTTGTTTGGAAATTGGATATACCATAACTGACTGGTGGTTCGGAACATTTTTTTTCCATATATTGGGAATTTCATCATCCCAACTGACTTTCATATTTTTCAGTGGGGTAGGTCAACCACCAACCAGATAGTATACCCCCCCAAAAAAATGCTGGTGAACATGTGTGATTCACCATGATTTTTGTTTGAGGGACCTTAATGTTTTTTTTCGGACACTCCCAGCTGGAAGTGGAAGTCACCGTCACCGTGTGTTCTTTTTCGTTGATCAACATACTTAGGGAGTGGCTCACGTAGTATTGATGGTAGACTTAGGGCGTCACTTTCCACCGAAAGTGACACAAATAATACGGGATCAACAACTTGCCAAGGATAAACCGGGATTCCCCGGAGTTTACCTCCAGGTTATCTCATGTAAATCGTTTATTTGTGTCCAGATTTGAGTGTGGTTGGATACACCAATGGGTCACTTTCGTTTCACAGAATAAGTATGTATGAATAAGTCAGATTGCCCTCCAAGACTGTAATTTTTCAGAAAATCTATGGATATCGCCCATTTATAATAGACGGTCTACTTGTTTCAAAATGTTTCACATGGGGATCTTCAATAGCCATGTAAAATCACCAGTGGTAAACATCAACCAATCTTACCCTCTGGTTATGACTAACATAGCCATGGAAAATCCCTTATAAATGGGGGTTTTAATGGGAAAATCATCTATAAATGGGCCATTTTCCATGGCTATGTTAAATAACCTCAGGGTAGGATCACCAACCAGATGATGTTTGAATCTCAAAATGGGGTATATATGGCCATGTAACGCCACAGCTGAGAACGCGTGACATGTTTTTTGTGGATTTCCAGGTCATTGGGTCATGACTTAGTATTGAAACCTATGGTGACTTGGGGATCCCCCATTTGAACAAAGCTCCGATTACATATATATGAGCAACCGTAAAAACCCCGGCAATACTAAACATGTATTCGACGGACATTGGTTTTTGGAAATTGATGGAAATTGTTAAAAACACGAGGTAGGCGATGGGACCTTCCCAAATTAGCGATACCCCTTTTCAAGGTTATGTCATCATATTTCTCTAATATCCACATTAGCGATACCCAAATATCACATATTATTCATAGTTCATCTATATATATATA
>Ga0126342_10007978_pt1 | contig 18928 bp, 17 predicted proteins | sample Cyp1metagenome_FD_92528 | JGI IMG/M metagenome (GOLD analysis project Ga0126342, IMG submission 92528) | Coral microbial communities from Lord Howe Island, Old Settlement Bay, Australia - Cyphastrea 1 metagenome | ecosystem: Host-associated > Invertebrates > Cnidaria > Coral ... | reverse complement strand
TCTGTCTATCTATCTATCTATCTGTCTATCTATCTATCTATCTGTCTTATATGGATGTCTATATATCTATGGTATATTGAACTTAATGAAGGTATGTCTAGATGTATCTATCTGTCTGTCTATATATCTATCTGTCTCTCTGCCTGCCTGCCGGGCTGGCTGGCTGTCTCTCTGTATCTATCTATATATGTATCTATATCTATCTATATCTATCTAGGTTTATTTATATGGATTTACATGTATCTATATGCAACTATATTTGTACCTATATGGATCTAGATGCATCTATAAGGATCTATGTGTATCTATGCGTATGTATGCATGTGCATGCGTGCATGGATGGATAGATGGATGGCTGGATGGCTGGATGGCTGGATGAATGATAATGCAATGTAATGCAATGTACTGTTAAGTACTGCAATGTACTGCAATGTACTGTCATGTATATACTGTCATGTACTGTCATGTACTGTAAAGTACTGTAAAGTACTGTAAAGTACTGTAAATTAATGGTAAAATAGGGTAAAATACTGCACAGTACTGCAAAATACTGTGAAGGACTGCAAAGTACTGTGAAGGGACTGCAAAGTACTGTAAAGGACTGCAAAGTACTGTAAAGTACTGTAATGTACTGTAATGTGCTGTAATGTACTGTAATGTACTGTAAAGTACTGTAAAGTACTGCAATGTACTGCAATTAATGTGCAGTAATTTGCAGTAATGTGCAGTAATGTGCAGTAATGTGCAGTAATGTACAGCAATGTACAGTAATGTGCAGCAGTGTGCAGTAATGTACAGTAATGTACAGTAAATGACTGTATGTATGTATGTATGTATGAATGAATGAATGAATGAAATGAATGAAATGAATGAAAGGAATGAAATGAATGAAATGAATGAAATGAATGGAATGAATGAATGAATGAATGAATGACGTACGTATGTGATGAATAACATGGAAAAATGGGGTGCATTAACGCGTTTCCAACAGAAGAAATAAGAATCATGAGAGTGTCAACACCCACCACAGCTAATTCCACAATCGGTTGAAACAACTTCAACCCAATCATCAAACCTTGATCAGCACGGATGATCAATCTACAGAGTGCGGAATTGCCATGGTATCTTCATCTTGAGTATGAAGCTATGGATCAAAGTGCCTGCCATTACAACTGACTACCAAAGTACACAGATTGAAGGCATGAAAAAAATGCCCTCAGGGTATCATTTATCATACCCATCTGGAAATACCCAGAGTCATCAGATACAACTCCCTATATCAACCCCCTACCAGTAGCAACGGAAAATTGAGTGCTCAAAACCCTCCCTGTCATTCCATCATTACACTGCTGGGTTAAAATAGCTGGATATTTTCATATCTTTCATGCTTACAATCCCTACAAAGAAAAACAACAAGGGCCCCTTCTAGGCGGCCCCGCACCTTGGTCTACGGGCGTTCCTAAGACACTCTGCTGGGTGCCCGATTGGATGCAGTTGCAGACCACCCGCGTATCCTGTGGCACCGCTCCATGGTGGATTCATGGAGAACAACTCATCAACAAAAAAAATGTGATTAATATAAATGGGGGATATAAACATACATATCTATGGGGGATATATAATATATATATATAATAATATATGTTCAAGTCTGGTCACCATACAATTTTGGGTGACAAAATTCAACTGGTGGTTCCTGAATAGATTCGGCTGTAAAAGGAAACGCCGAAAAAAAAGAAACATGCGAACGGACCCATGGTGTATGAATTTTCAGACAAATTCGAGAAGATATCATAATCTTGTACCTATAGTCGAGGCCAGAATATTATGCAATTTCAACGTTTGCGCATGGATCAGCGTTCCATCACCAGGGAGACTATATAACCACCGTTGAACCACCTTTTTTGGCATTGATTTACAGTCACTTTTCCAACATATCCATGCGTCATTGGTCACACCCCCCTTTCTGCGTGTTACTCGATGTCAAGGTGCCACACTGTTTTGATTTACTGTTCTGTTGAACAGCCCACGACATTTATTAGTCCAGAGTTAACATTAATATCATTTAATATCCCTGTTCCCTGATGATATCCACCCTATAGCCATGACATCAGCATGTCAATCTTTCCCTGCCTCGTGCGATTCGACCTCGCATGAAGTGATGTAACCTCAGGCCATGTTTTTGGCAGAACTGTTCGCCTCCCTGAAAGAATTATACAACAAATGATCAACGCATTATAGTACATCTACGTCATGTACGGATATACTCTCTGGTAGTATTGAAACACGCTAAACCATTATAGTTGTTATAAATGGGATTAAAGGGGCCATGTTCATACATGGCTTCCCTATGTCAAATAACCAGAAGTTATTTCTTCAGTCATTTGTGGCTAAAAAATCAAGCAGCTTGACCAATCATGGCCGTAGAACACCTTTTTTCTCTGATTTATACCGTCCCAATGTGTGTATATATATACATATCAACTCATTGAAATATTTGAACGGGTCAATGCATAACAATGCCTTTCTACTTTTATACATAATACTAATATTATATTATATATATTATATATATTATATATGTTTCATATATATATTATACGTATTTATACGTAGCATTTTTTGGGGGATGAACAGCTCCATAACTATGGATCCCTTGACAGCTATTGTACTGATGATCCAATCAAAAGACTTGCTGACTTGCTGGGTATCCAACCCATTCTTGGGCAAGTCGGCAAACACAACGTCCAGTATCGCTTTGTATAATCCCAATTTTGAATGACATCTCCATAACTTAAAAACAATAAACACACCGTTTGACTCCAATGAATGCTGACAAAATCTCTTCTTCAGATCCATTCAGATCCTCACATTCTATCCAAATTCTATTCACGTTCCATCAAAATCCTATTCGCATTCCATGATCATTTAAAATCCCATTCCCCTTTCCTAATTCCCATTAAAACAACACCGCAGTTTTCGGCCCAAGCAGCCGGGATCTCCCAAGCCACTTGCTAGGCGAAGATCGGCCAAGCTCTGCGTGTCCGGTCCGAAGCTCTCGAGGTTACAGACCTGGGACGGGATGTCACGTAAAGCGCGGTTGGATCGTTTGGGGGAACCGATTAATTACACCATGACATTTTATTAGATGAATCACTATGGATAATTGTATATAATTGTATGATACTGAATAGTTATTGAAGAGTTGTAATTATGACAATAATGATAATACTATTTTAATGATAATTGCATTATAGTTGTGATATGATGGCAGTTGGATCCTTCGCATTGTGATAATGATTTGATAGTTATTATCATTATCATAATTCTGTGTCATTAATAAGGATGATAGTGATATTATCAATGTGGATTTGAATGGATTTCATGCATTTAATTTATTGACGATTATATGCACTTGAACGAATGATATAAAAACGAAATCCTGGATGAATAGTACCATAATTTTACAATTATTGATTGTCTCAACATCATTTCTATTCATACATCTATGATCTATGGACTATTCATGGTTATTATCATGTTCATTATTATCAATATTTGTATTATCATTCTGAAAACAATGTAGATTCATTTATCATAATGATCGTTGTTATTTTTACTATTTAGAAGTACTCTTGTATTTATCTTCTCTTACTTGCATCATTGTTGTTACTATTGCTATCACTCCTACTGCTACTATTGCTATTACTATTCTATTACTATCACTGGTTTTGTTACTAGTTACTATGACTACTACATCATTGTTTCGCTTGCTATTACTGGTATTGTTACTATTACTATTCTAATTTATAATTGCTGGTGGTTTCAACCCCCCATCATCCTACCAAATCATTACCACAAAATGCTCGTCGCAAGGTTGAACATTTAAAACGAGTTCAAACCAACCAAATCTTGATTATGTACCTGTATAGTACCAGCAATAATAATAACAACCAGCAACATTTTACCACTACCTAATATTAACCAGCAACCAGCTACTAGCAACCAGCAACATTACATATTGTTGTTCTTATATCATTTTTGTTGTGTTTTATTACAAAACACTGACTGATAGGAGTTGACTGAAAATGGTGGATACATTTGGATGCCCAAATGATAATCCACCGGATTTTGTTGTTTTTCTCCTCAAGTTTCCGACAAAGCCATTGGATTAGTATGATCTGGCAGGTGTCAAGTCATCCCAGGGATGGAAACTGCAGTTCCCATCTGTACTATGTAAATGCCAATTCATCCAACTGTATATTGTTAATTAATAAATAGGAATGGTATAGGAATACCCAATTCATCCAATTCCTATTCCTGTCATGTTGGTTTCCTCTAGCACATTCCAGCATGGCCGAGCAAGTCATATGACCAATCCAAGCAGAACCATCGAAAAATGAAGGGTAATCAACAAATTTCATGCAACAAATCATCAACATATCTCAAGTCTCCATCCAAGTGTCCATGTTCCCATTGTCTTTGGTTCCAAAGTCTGAACCCTCGACAATCACCTTCAGCGCTCCGACTTCAAATTCGTGGCTGCGCGTAACCCTGGCACTGAGATTTCATCGCCGAGAGAGGTGGACACAACTTCTGGAGTTTTCTCACTTCAAACTTACGTACTGGTTGGTGGTTTTAATCATCTTGAAGTCAATGGGAAGGATTATCCCATATATTATGGAAAATAAAATGTTTTTGCGCCTGGCACAGCGTCGCCAACCTGGGTCACGCAGCGTTGGCCGTGCTATTGCGGTCCCGTGGCCGGGCCCGTCAAATGTTGGGACAACCACGTTTCAACAAACCGAAACTCATCAAGGCAAAAATGGAAACCAATGGCCCCTTTGAAACAACAAACCCATTGAGAATCCGATCTGACGGTCCCGGTCACGAAACGCACGTCAGCATCCTTCAAAAACTGCTGAAACATCAGTCTGAAATGCTTCACACGCACCCCAAACTTCGTGTGGTTCGACAGCCGTGCAATTTCGCCGCGTTCGGCGTGCCATTTCCCGGCACTTTTGAGAATGGCCCATGGCCCGAAACGGAGCTGAAAACTTATGTACAAATGAATGTACGGAATCCATCGAAGTCCATCGGCCGGGGCACGGATGCGGGAGATCCAACTCTGTACATCTCTGGCAAGCTCAGCTGGAAAAAACTTCCGAAAAGTCGGGTGACACAACTGTATGCTCTCGGGTGAAGACCACTGCAACCCCGTTGCTCTCGACTAGGCCGCACAGGCCTGGCAGGCTTGGGCTGTGAAACTGTCGCAGCTGGGACTGTTTGCTTCCACATTTTGCTTACAGCGAGCATATGGGCACGCACTGGCATGGCATGGTTTCTCGACTCGGTGACTTGGGCAACGTAGGACGACCACAAATTCCAAAAGGCTTCTGGTCTGGCTTGATTGGCTCCAATGGCTGCAGCATCCGCCGTTATGTTCCCCATGATCAGCCAACGTTCAAGGTCATTGGAATACTCTTGGATATCCTCATGGGCTGGTACCTTCATGACCGCAACGGTTGAGACACCAAGGTGCAACACCAAGTCTTGGAGTTGCTTAAGGAGATCAGCATTACGGTGATTGGGCTTAACACGGTGGCCATCAACACAAAAAAAGCTTAAACGCCTTAATCGCATTGACGCAGTCAGTCCAAATGCGGCACCACGCATCATGGCGGATTGCATATTCCAAAGCAACAAGGATGGCTTTCAGCTCAGCGCGGTAGGCAGTCTGGAGGACCCGGGCTAACGGCTGAGCAGCGACAGGCATGAACCAACTAGCATCGAAATCCAACTGAAACGGACGAGACAAGACAACAGAATAAGCAGCAACATCACAACATCATTGCCTTGATACTTGACCACTGCACTGGGAGGGTTGGCGCAGGCTTTCACTAGCCACAGGTTGCCCAGAGTGCCCTCCACAGAACGGCTGGGATGCAGTGGTCGCGCCTGCCAGCCCCACTGGCCGCAAAGTTTCGAGACTGTGAGCCTGTCAAGACCAAAGGGCGAACCGATGAAGATTGATCCAGGTTTCAGCAGGCGGGCAAGAGAGGCCGCGTCATCCAGTTTCGATCGAATACCAAGTCTGGAGCCCATACGTGCAAGACCAAGGACTTGGGGATTGGTTGTTTGTTGGATCCTAAGCAGCTTGTCGTGAGGCGTTTTGGGAAGCCACAGGACTTGGAAATCGAGGACTGGATCTCTGGAATCCAAAGTCCTGGGTTCGATGTAGATTCCGGCTCGTCCTGAACAGTTGAGCAAGGGCATCTGCAGCACGGCCAAACAACACAAGTTAAAAAGGAAGAGTTCGGCATGATCTGGGGCAGCTGTGCGAAAAGACATGGAAAGCCATTGCCTGCGCCAAATGTCGAGAACAGGGTCTTCCACTTGATCATTGGGGCCAGGGTGCCACTTGTTGCAACGACAAGGGTTCTGCTGCGTGCCTTCTTGACAGACCTGGAGTGGAGGCAAGCGAGCAAGGACATACTTCACAGGTGACTGAACTGCCGAGGACCACTCAGACTCAATTTCATCACGGTACAACGCAATTTTGAAGCAGCAGGCCGGTGCATGGAGGGCTTCTTCTTTGGCCGATGCAATATTGGGAATGACCGGGACATGACCAAGCTGGACCAGGAAAGCCGGAGCAAGCATGGGTTCCCCATTTGCTTGGCAACGCAAAACCACTCTCAAAGAAGACCAACTGAGGGATGTACGCAGCATGGCTTTGTCTGCATTGAGAACAACAAACGCCAGGGAACGCAGCAACCTCCTCCACAGTAGTGAGGATGGTACCTTGGGTCCGGTGGTCTGCAAAGAAACTTGTGGCACCAGGACTCCATGAGGGGTGACAAAACTGTTGTCCCCAACAGCAAGCTTTGACGGGTCAAGCAGCGCTGGTGGGGCAGGCTGCTGCGAGGGTTTGCTCGGCGTGGATTGCTTCTTCCTTTTGCCCTTCATGCCACCTTGATCAGCTCGTTTCTGGACCACATTTTCAAGCTCTTGAGGGAGAACCATCTGGAAAACTGGTTTGCATTTGTTGGCTGCCGCTTTCAACGATCTCCATGGCTGGGCTGACGTGAGGGCTTGCTAAGTACCACTCAAACCAACAGCTTGGATCAGCAACGCAGCACGGTTCTTGACTTGCGAGGATTCCACACCATGTTCAAGAAGCAGCGAGTTGAGACGATCTGCTGCTTTAGTATCCAGACCAGCACATCAAATCCAAGGTCGACTGACAGTTGCACAAGAGTCCAAGAATTCCACAAAAAGGGAACGGGCAGTGGCGTGAAGTTGACGAACCTCATCCAAAGTGGAAGGCAACAGCTTGCCACGAAGCATGTAGTCGAGGAAACGCAAGGCACACAATCCACAGAACTCCTCAACAGCGAACCTCCGGTGAACCACATGGACAGTGAAAGACTGGGCGCCAACAGCGGTAGCCAAACCCTGGTGAAGGACGCTGAGGCCATTGCTTGGAGTACCAGGGACATCCCAACTGGCAGCAATCATGCATTTCACGTTCCAAGTCCACATGAAAGGAATCCAGCGATTGTCCCCTGAGATTGTCGACAGGGACAAGTCCAAGAACAGAAGTGGGTTTGGTCGGAAAAGACTGGATCCGGGCAGTTTGCATGCCTCGACTTCCAAAAGAGGATCCATGAAAACCTAATTGTGTTTATTGGCAGCTTTCATCAGCTGTTCAACATGCCAGCACAGCTCATCATCTGGCCAAAGTGTCCCTTGATTGGCCAAAATGGCTTTCCTGGACCCAACACCGATGGTCTGCTTGCGAAGTGCATGGACAGTGGCAACATCAGGCACCGATGGTTCAGGGACCAACAGAAGACGACCAGAATCCAACGAAACCAATGGCTCAGGACGACAGGGCAGAGGTGCATGGCAAGGCTCACTTGACGCAACCGGTGACACCACGGACTCAAGGGGAGATTCCTGCAGGACATCAGCCGGTTCTGCCATCCACGGGATGGTAGGAGAAACTTCGTCTCCAGGGGCGGCAGCAGCATGATCAGCATGTCGACAGATCCACAAGCAGAGGCCAGCAGCAGGTTGATCAGAGGCAAGGTTCAATCCTGATGCACAGTCCACGACACGGCCCTCAGAGTCACAAAGTCCAAGCAGCTCACAAGTGGCACGAACAACAGCAGCGATCGTACATGCAGGGTCCGGCAACTTGACAACAAATGGGACAGGATCGACAAAGTGGACCACAGTGACCTCACCAGGACCTCCCAGATGTTTGAAATGAACCCACGGGACACTGAGAGTGGAGTCCAATGGCACTTCCATACTTGGTTCAACTGGCGGTTCTGGCAAATTTTGCGGGGCGACAGGACAAAAATCAAGGTGCTCAGCAATGACACAAACCCTAGTACGGACATCTTCAATGAGCTCAAGCGGGTCAAACTTGCTGTCACCTGTGTACATGAGATCCACATGTTTCTGCAAATGCCCTCCGGGCGATGCTTGCTGTCCCAAACCTGCCAGGCACAAACGACGGCTTGCTGGCCAGACCATTTCAGGCACCCCACAAAGGACTGCGACTTCCCTAGGGTGGGGATGTCGGACTCGAGGAACCTCAGGGTGCGTGGGATGCGGGTCACCAGGCACAGGGAAAAGGATTCCATACAAGCCTTTGGAACACAGGGTTTCGTGGGAGAAACCAGCAGTCCTACAACCACACTCGCATCCAACTACTTGACTGCCCCATGAATGAAGTGCCGTTGGGCCTTTGACATTTCCAGGCAGGAACATTTTGGCCAGGCAAGGCACATATTGAAAAAATGCGTCAAGTTCATCACCTCTCAATTCCAGTAGGGCAAGGTCCGACGAGTCCAAGTCCTTTGGTCCAGTCAAGAGGTCCCGAGGCACGGATGGCGAATGCAGCAAGGGAAAGACTGGAAGCAAGGACAGCCCACCATCCGCGTTTCGAGACCCACACTGAATCAAGAGCCAAAACAACTTCAGTCAAATGAAATTTGCATTTGCATTGATCTCGAAACGCTTCAATCTGCTGACGAACCATCGAATTACGGCCAGCTTCCTGTACACATTCGAGGATGATCACCAAACTACGGAGCATGTACCCTGCTTTGAGGGTAGCAGCCAACGTGTTGGGTCGTTGGTCGTTGGCACCTCGCCTCATGCCACCCATGCTGAAAGGCTGACAACCAAAATCCGGCCATCAAAACGGCTGAGCTCGGGTGCAGACGATACACTTCTTTGACAGTGGCACGGGCATTGACATCACCACAAATGACAGGGACACCCGGATGCATAAGTTCGAAGGTTTCGGCCATCGGTTTGGACCATTCGACTGCAACAACGGTTTCCATGCCAGCAGTTGCAAAGCCATATATACCGATTCCCATGCCAGCACAAAACTCTACCATCTTGGTGAACTCACTACGGCAGCATCTTTTGTGAAACAGAATCTCATCAGGCTTGTCAGCGAGGAAGCAAAGCAGTGATCCAGCCTCCAGCAGTGTAGCATCGAAAACCGACACTGACGTACATTCAGCAGGGATGACAACACCTCCAAGCAACACGGCACGTTGACCACCTGGCTAGAGACTCACAAGGATGGAATCCTCCTGAGCAGAAATGATGTCGGCCACCAAGTCCACCTTAGATCCAACCAGGACACCTGAGTGGTATCCGAAGTTCAGAGCATCACCTGGGCTACCCCAAACATCCATGGCTATGAAACGCAACGGGCGCACAAACCAATCAAGTATTGGCCAGCGCGACTCCCCCAGCTGGCAGGGTCTTGATCACAGAGCCAAAATAAAATGTTTGAAACCACCAACCAGCTTACATGGGATCTGATAGGTAATCTTTGAGTATGTTTCTTGATAGGTAATCTTTGAGTATGTTTCTTGCTTCTATCCCGAAACTATTAAATACCACCAATGACGAACCCAAAAATACTAGACCAGGGTTTCAAGGGATTTCATGTCAGCATCCCCAAATGGACGAAACTCAGGATTCAGTGCACACCAGATTTCAGAATAGCTCAAATTCAGCCCCAGAAATGGGTGCGCAAAAATATTTGACAGCTACCCTCGCCTGTTGATCACGGGATTCTTTATGGTGAGGCCGCCCGGCAGAAGACCGGTCGTCTGGTCTCGACCAGTTTGAACCTGGCGGGGTCATGAAGGAAACATCCATAAAACCATTGGTGGAACTAGATCATCGAAAACACGACTGACGTTGAAAACCACTATTGATCATGAAAACCACTATCATGAGTCAACATAATCATAAAGGAGCTAGATCATGATTGTTTATGTTTGCGAAAAACACGATACACAAATTCTTTGATACCCATCGGGGCTGTATCATGCTGTATATGTCTTGACTCCGAGTCATCAGTTTCGTCGAGTCGCCAAATGTTGCCAAGAAACGAAGAGGTTCCCCGAGCCTCCCAGCTGCGACACGGGAATGTCTTGGCTTCTGAAGCATTCGATGTCATTGTTTGCATTCACAACAGCCTCAGTATTTCAGTGTGCAATGGATTGCAATGGCGGCTGCTCTCCACTCAGGGTTTGCCGGCTGTATCCTGACCGCTCATCAAACATGGCAGCCGGAAAATCCCACAATCTACGTAGATGAGTTTCCAAGCGAATAGGCCTCCATTTATGGGGCGTTTTCCAACAGATCTGAGGGACACTCAATTAATTAATATTCTATTCTCACATATTATCACATCATTATCCCTATGAAACCAGATACTTCCATATGGAACACAACATTTAATCGTCATGAAATAGGTAAATTCATCAGAAATACATTATTAATTGCTATGAATCACTATAAACAATGAATATCCATGAAACATAATCATTAATCATTCCCAGATGCTCCATGTATGGAATATTTACCTACATTTGGGCTATTTTTGGGGTAAATGTAGGTAAATATTGCAGCACCATGGTTTGCATCTAGGATTAAATTCATCCTGAATTACCCGGATTTTCCATGATTTTCCCACACAACATGATTTTCCCAGGCGCATCTGCACAGAGCGGAACGAAGCCGGCGCCGGGGTTGCTGGGATCCTCTGGCGGGGTGTCAAAGGGTGAAGCCCAGACCTGACGGCGTCGATCTGGGTCGATCCGGGGCCATCCTCAATGGAGGTCTGTAGACGGGAAGTACCCTCTGGTAAACGTTTACATAACGAACTGGAAAGATCCAGCATTTTTTAGTGGGTAAATCCACTATAAGCCATTTTCAATAGCTATGTTAAATTACCTGAGGGTAACAAGAAATGGTGGATTTTGCAGCTCCATCTTTGAAGGGAAACTGGACATGATTTCTATAATCATCGTATAATCATCTCTAAAAGAATAGAACAGTGAAGTCATACTAAAATAGTGATGAATTACGTTTCTAGCTTTTTGGGGATTACTATATAGTATATTGTGCTAGTATCAAAACATCCTTCTGCCGATCCAACAAATATAGTAGTGTAGGATACTATAGTACAGGTACTTATATTCTTTTGAGAACACACTTCTAGTTGCCAGCAAACAATAACAATAGTATGGGTAACTATGTTTATCTTACTATCTGAAAGATACTCTATTGAGTAGATATTAGATATGTACCTATGGTCAATGAGATATTTTTTAGTATTGGGAACATACAACAATAGTATTGGATATTGTCAAATACTGTTCGGCCAAGCCAATATGTATATATAGAAACAAATACATTGACCAGATTTGAGCTATTGGGGTACGTAGCCAAATGGTACCCAATCACACTACTGAGATTGATAGTTTGTATCTAAAATTATTGGGATCCGCATATACGTACTAGACTACTAGATAACGTTAGTCAATTGTAGTCAATGTTATATATGTTATATATTAGTCAATTGTAGTCAATGTTATTGAAACTACTCATCTCTCATGTGACGAGATAGCCAAGACCCTGAATGGTTCATCCCCCAGAACCGCCACAAAATAGGCAGGTTTCGACTGTCGGACTGTCGCAGGTTTCACCAAACTGTTGACAGTTCCAAGTATCAGGTGCTGGAATCTCCCGAGATCTATTTCATTCTATGTATATAATTCTATTTCCATCTTTCATGACAGCAATGACTTTTGATGACTTTTGTGCGTCATCGCACCATGCAAAATTTCCGGACAATCCAACATCACACACGAATCACCTGGCCTGCAAGAAACCCTGAGAGACACTCTCGGGCGGCAGCTCGCCATCTGAGGCCATGGATGCGTCGGTTACATGATCTGTTTAAAACCATCCCAAAGGCCAGAAACTCTCCCAAAATGTTGCTGGATACCAAGAAAACATACATCGAGCCATGGTCGAGCCATGAAGTGGTTTTTATCTTGTATCAACACGTCCAAACTTTCCGGAAATGGTCTTTGTTTTTGTTTGGTTCTCCGGGATCTTACATAAATACCATGCAAAATCATAACAAAATCATTTAGATAAAAAGTATATATGTAATCATTATATATATATATACATACATAATAATCTAAATAATGTGTGTAATCATAATATATATATATATTTACATATATATATATACATACATATATACGCATAATCAGAATCCAAATATACTATATACTACCGTATAATACTGTATACCTCACTCCAATAGCAAAGAAGTGAGCAATTCTTCAAGTGACGCTCCTAGGTGCCCCGACCCACAGTGACGATGAAGGGCTCCGAACCAGTCATGCTCTGCTCAGGCACGCTGATACCTCGACGCGGGGCATCAGCGCCATTGATGGCCGGCTCCAGTTACGTGGGATTTAACCAAGGATAACGGGATGTATATCATATATATATATATATATGTATATAGTAGATATATATATATATATATCATATATGTATATCATATATATATAGTGCATATATGTATATGTCCTGCATCTTCGCAAGGCAAGTGGTACTTTTTTTACGCCTTTCTGCCGAAAACCATGTTTTGGACATTTGCGGTGTTTTTTTGGTTTCGAGCGTTTATTGTTTTTTGCCAGGCAGGATTTCTTACAGTCACATCCCATTTCTCCTGCAGCGGCCTTTTTTCCCAGGAACCACTGAAATGTCTGCTTTTGGAGCAACGACTAAAAGAGTACACTATGGAAAATGCTATAAATACAAAACAATGTATACATATTATAATATAGTATACATATATCGTAGTGTAGTATACATATATCGCAGATGCCTATGTGTAATATGTAGTGTGTATGTATGTATATACGTATATATACATAGTATTATATAGTACATATGTATATGTATAATATATAATATACAGAGTTAAAACACGATGTGGAATATAATGAAACACCAATATACGAGTATGGACCCTGGTCATTCCACCATGATGTGAACCCAAAGATGTATAATGATGTATAATGGGCATATGAATCCCTATGAATGGAAAACCATGCCGCATGTTTGGCAATTAAACAATTTATCCAAGTTTCCACCATGGCATGTAACTATGAAAAACTAATACAACCTATGATACCACCTTTGGGACATGAACATCCAGGACTACCAGCTATTGTCAAGTTCACATGGGTACCAAGTTTTGACCCATGGCGGTGTTTCTGGAGACGGAACAACATTTTTTTGGCCATTAATAACAGAAGCAAGCGTTGAGGTGATCATCATTATATAGTGGTGGAGAGGAAATGGGTGATCTCATACACGTCCCATGATATCCTCAATATAAATATGTGTCCTCAATATCACTCATTGCTTTGACACGTCAACAACACAATACAGCTACAGTAAGCACACTCGAAATCTTAAGGAATATTCATGGATGCTATGAAACATTATGAAACTGTCTCTTTGTACTTGTAGTGGAAAGGCTCCCAGGATATGTTTGTTATTGTTTGTTGATCCTCCAATTCCATTGCTAGTACAGCATTTCTCTGGCAACCAACTGCAACCCACGCCCCAGCCGACCACTAAGCATGTGGGCACATCCAGGAAATGAAGGACCTATAATGTTTTTTCCTCTTGAAAAGCGATGATCTTTCTCCATTCTTTGTGGGATTTCCTGACAGGTCCAAGAACATCTTTGACTATTTCCACGTGTTCTGGTACCTTTATCCCAATTTTTCTGGTGGGTTCATGTGAATTTTATTCAGTCATTTCACGCTGGTCAAGCCTCCTGATTTTTGATTAGTCGATCGCAGTTGTTGCTGCTTATCTCACATGGTCTGTTCAATCATGGTGAATCACCACTGTTGTTGCCTAAGGTCCCCTCTCTGAATTGTAAACATGCACAGAAGTTGGTTGCAAAATAAGATAACATAAGTAGGTAAAATCAGGTAAAATCCTCACGATCGTCTAGAAGCCGACTTTTTTCTGGAGTCAAAACTACCTTTTTTTGCGGATGCCCAGAAAACTTGTTGCTTCAAATCCCATGGTTTTTGCTGCTTAAGATCCACCAACAACTGTTGAAATCCACTATCCGATAGCCGGTTGAATCAGCGAATTCAAATTTATTGACTTTGGGGTTGAATCAGCTATCTCATTTTCATGTAATTCGCAAAATTCCATGGTTAAGTCGATTATTCCATGTTTTCCTTCCAATGCCGGAATTGTGTGAAATACCTCATTCCATCTTTTTGGTTGAAATCTCCAACTTTCCTGGCTTCAAGTCATCAAGCGACTGTTGCTCAAAATCCATGACCAATTTGGTGGTTAAAATCCAGCTCCAGCCCCAAATTAAATCAGCTAAACCCCCAAACAGTTTGCAGCCGAAACAAATCATTCAAATATGGCCAAATCCCCCAAAAAACCAGCCAAATAAGACTCCAAATCCCCCCAACAAAAATCAGCGAAGTCTCCCCAATTTGCCTTCCGAAATCGCTACATGGCAAAAAAAAATAGACGGTACAGGATGGCCCCCCAAGTTATAAGTTGGTTTATAACCCCATTTAAATATCGTTATTTGCGTATCATACACAAACTTGTTACTAATTGGTGGTTTCAACCCTCCTGAAAAATACTGGTCAAAGTGGATCATCATCCCAACTATTGGGGAAAATAACAAATGTTCCAAACCACCAAGCAGGTTATTATAGTACGAACTTATCGAACGGTTCCTGGGGCCCAATTTTCATGGACTCCCCGAATTCCCGGCCTCCAACTTCCGGAACTTCCACTTGCACCGTACCAGGCGGTGCCACGGTTCCACAGCTCCAATCGGAGAAGATGCCGCTGTGGATCAGCAGGCAGAGACCCAGATTTCCCGCGCCTGGCGAAGTTTTCGGAAAGGCTGGAAGGGCTGGAAAGGTTGGCAACTAAAAAAGGTGAGCGCATCTGGAAAAACCATGAAGAACCATGAAGAAAGGGGGATTTCCATGGGATTTCATGGGATATGAAATGGGATAAATGGAGGTTTATATAGGTTTATATCATGGGAATTAATGAGATTTCCTGGTGATTGGCAGGGATTTTCGCAAGGAAAAATGTGGAACTAGCCTCCGCTAATCAGCTCCATGCCTTGCTGGAAAATCTCTGATTTAGTTGGATGATGTTCCAAGCTATAAACCTCCGTGCTTGATGAAACAGAAGGGTTACCAGGCCATAGATGTCAATTCATGGATGGACACCGCGAGGAAGCCTGAAAAATGAATGGCAAAAACACACGGTGGACCCAGAAAACTGGCCATGTCCATGCCACAAAATGAAGATCATGTGTCTTCCAGGTATCTAAAATTCTATTGCATTTCTACATCTGGAAATATCATTAACAACATTTAGACAACCCTAAAACATACCATTTCTAGTCTTTTCTGCTTTTTTTGGTTCATAGCATGTCTATAACCCCACCGACCGTCTCGCCTGTTGGTTGAATAATGCAAGACAAGCGGTTCTCCTGAGTAATCACCTTGGCCACATCGGCAAAATCTTCGTGGATTTCTGGTGGTTTTTCGCCCTAGCCCTCTGAAAAATAGTCACTTGGCATGATGACATTCCCGAATAGAATGGGAAACATGAAAAAAATGTTCCAAACCACCAACCAGTAGTATATTTGGTGTATAATGATTCTAATGTGAAAAATGATGGAGTTCGTCAGTTGGGATGATGACATTCCCGAATATATATATATATAAACATCAAGTTCATGGAAACCAAACCACCAACCAGATTTGGTGTATCTTCTCCCCATGAAAATTCTAGAAATGGTCAAAATTCGTCATTTCTTCCCCCGCCAAAAAAATCTGGTCCAAGTCACTGTGTCGCTGCATAAGTTGGTCTCTCCTGAGGCCACCAAGGACTGAAGTGTTTGCTCTTGGCATTCCTGGGAGATCGCCGTGGAATGCGCTGGGATACCATGGCTGCCATGGCTATGTTTAAACATGGCTGATTTAGAGCTGCCATGGCTATGTTTGAATATGGCTGATTTAGAGATGATTTACCGAAAACATGATGATTTTCAATTTTTTAAACACATTCAACAGATATGTTAAACTACGGGGTCGCTGGGGGGAACTTGTATTTCCTCGAATAGCCTCTACTAGATGGTGTTAGATTCCAAAAACCAAACCAGGGCACTGGGAGATATTGACAGCACTACGCTCCCAGTTACTAACTACAAGGTCATAGCGCAGCAACTTTACCCAGGTCCTAGCCAAGGCCCCAAAACACAACGGCCAATCTGACCCCGGGCTTGCCGTTTTCTTCAATTCATCATCTTGTTCCAGATACTCGACAAGAAATTGACCAATCCTGTAAGCTCTTGAAATTACAGTTCGGAAACTTCAGAAACATTTTATAGACTTCGCTACAAGAATACAGGTTGTTGCTCAGTCATGGCTATGACCATTGGCCACTCTCCGAGATTGGACTAGTTAGCTTTGCATGGCAGGTGGCAAGACAGAAGGGCTTTCTCCTTCGCTCCCAGGGCTGTTTTTAGTCACACCACCATGTTTGTGGGTCGCCAACTCTCCTTTCCATTTTGTTGAAGGCATATAACTACCTCCATCACATGGATTGTTTGAAAATGGGATACTGTACCCTAAATGTAACGGTTTAAAAACCGCATTTCCCATCATTTTGATTCATTTTGCCTATTCAGAGCAGGCCATTTTGTACTATAGAAACCCATTCTATGGAAATTTGTAAAAACATGTTAAAACATGTTAAAACCGATTTATTCCATAATTTCACGGTTTAAAACCCCATTTCAACCGCCATTTTCCCATATTTTCCCTATGAAATTCCCCCAGTGACCCAGGGCCTCGGTCGAGGCACCGGTGTGTTGCAAGACACAGGAAGGCTGGCGATGAAAATTTCCGGAAAGATCGAATCAGCGCCGGTCACGGGGACCACCAGGTTCGTCCTAGAGACCACTGCAGATGTCGAACTCATGGGATCGAACATGGTCAGTTCCCCATTAAACATAGTAATTTATCCATTTAAACATGGTGATTTACTACCCATCAACAATGGTGACTTCAGAATCGTCAGCAAAATGATTCGTTGAGTGATAACGGGGTTTAGTCTGGCACCTGCACAAAAACTAGATATAGATAAATATAGTGATTTATAGTGCATCATTTTAAGCTATGCTCTCAAAGTTGGGTCGAGATGCCCTGAGACGGTGAGAGTGCTCGGCGCCGTCATGGACACTGTGCCGTCGAATTGATTCGTCTCCTCGGCGTCTTGGATATCTTGGGGCATCCCCAAGGGCCCAAAAGAAACTGCCGTGGTAAACATACAAAAAACTATTGAAAATGGCCATTTATAGTGGATTTTCCCATTAAAAATGGTGATTTTCCATAGCTATGTTAAATTACCAGAGGATTTTGATGATGAACTGGAAACATCTACCGGAAACTTAGGAAATTCCGAGTGTTTTTTAGATTCAAATGGGTGAAATGATTGCGGCGAGGCTCATGAACAACCCACGGTTCAAAATGGTACTTACATGATGGAGAAACAAATACTGCAACCCTTATGACAATCATCAGCATACATGGTATGGTGGAACTTAACGAGGTTTCCACTTCATACATTGACAATGTTTAGCAAGATCCCCATCGTTGGTATGTACATGCATATCACATATCTATATCGTTTATTTATGTACATATTATAAATAAATAAATAAATATATATATATATATATTTATATGTATCTGCATATGTAAATGTACATGTATCTATCTATCTATCTACCTATCTACCTATCTACCTATCTACCTACCTATCTATGTATCTATCTATCTATCTATCTATCTATGGTATCTATCTATCTATCTATCTATCTATCTTTCTCTCTTTCTATCTATATCTATATGTATATATATAATATATCTAAAAATGTGTATGTTTTTGTGTATATATAAATATACATATGCGCAATATTACATGTAATGTATGTCTATGTCAATATGATATATATGTATATGTATGACAATACCAGTAGTGCCCGCACGAGGCGGGGCGGAAGTTGCCTTAGGGACATACTATAAGACCTTTCTCATCTATAGAACTTGCATGCGCCGTGCGCCAGCCAGGCCCGTGCGTGCGTGCTTTGTGCGCAGCTGGTGCAGTGTTGCTGTCCAAGAACATGACCTGCGCGTGACCCCGGTGCAATGCAACGCCAAGCGAAGACTTTCCTCACACTTCACACGGCACTCTTCACACCCCGCACTCCACACTTCACTTGCACTTCATCTCAACTCATCTCATCTGAGCTCTTCTCATCTCATTTCATACCTTCTCATATGTCAGCTAAGTTCTTCTTGACTATTTTCATGAGGGATGCCTTAAGGGGATACCCCCGTCAACATACCTCAGAATAATTATAATATTATTCCGGCACCCGTTGAGTTCAAAAAAATAAATTATTCTAAGAACTCATGAGTTCATATGG
>Ga0126342_10007977_pt1 | contig 18929 bp, 10 predicted proteins | sample Cyp1metagenome_FD_92528 | JGI IMG/M metagenome (GOLD analysis project Ga0126342, IMG submission 92528) | Coral microbial communities from Lord Howe Island, Old Settlement Bay, Australia - Cyphastrea 1 metagenome | ecosystem: Host-associated > Invertebrates > Cnidaria > Coral ... | reverse complement strand
TATATATATATCTTCCCCACATGGCTACATAGTATTACAAAGTGCATATGTATCCGCAAAGGTAGATAACAGAATCTGCACATACAAAACCAGGAACATTGAACAGGAACAGCCACAGCTACTGCCATGAGACCCAAAACTCCCAGAAATTGTCCACAAACTTCTCCCAAACGCGTCCCTTGGCCCTCAATCCATGGCTCAAAAAGAGACACTGCAATTGAAGCACCCGGTCATGGACCGCTGCTGCTGTGGACATGAGGCAGCCAAGGCTGTGACCCTGGCGACCCTGGTGACCCTGCCGCCTGTACGACTGGATTCCCTGGATGTGTTCAATGAGGGTAAATGTCAACATAAATATGACCTGCATATATGATATACATTGATATATCGCAGACATACCAAATATAACAGCCCATCTTCGCAAAGGCTCTTCACTGTTTCTCAGAGGGTGCAGTCTCCCAAACTGCTTCTGATTCGATTTTCAACACCAGCCACTCATGAATAGATCATAAGATATCAGAAGTAAACTGAGCAAACGTTTCAGTGACATTGGGTACGCAGAAGTGCTATCTCAGCACACTGATTCCCCAACTATCCCTAGCTTAAACAGATTTAAGAACTATCTAACAACACTGAAACAAGACATCATACAGTATAATAAACAATACATCAGTGTTTGATTCTAAGGATGTTTGAAATATATTGAAATCCTATCCCGTGAGATACATCTGTGCAATGATTCATTCGGCCGTGCTTTTCGAGCCCAAATCTTTGGAGATTCAAATCTGCTTGTGATATTGCTGCTATTATGTCATATGTCTTGATGAATGGAAACAAAAACATATCAGCCTGGAAGAGTTTGCTCTCCACTCTAGTCATCATTTGCGGTGAGATTGCTGTGAAGACGACCAACCATGTGGTGCAGCCAATGCCAACCATACTCCAACTGAACCATGGAATATTGGAATATTCAAAAAAAACACCGAAAGATGATTGGATAATGCTTCCATGACGCCCGGTGAGTCATGTTGGTAAGTTGAGGATCCATAAAGTATGTTTAACATTGTTTAACTAACCTTTCCAAGATCCAAGGCCATCCTGACATGGACCATCCCCGATGTCCGATGTGTCCCAAGGTCCTTCGTTGCCAGGGCAAGGTGCAAGTCATCCAGGATGCCCAGCACGTGGAGCTTCGAGGGAAGCACGAAGCGTTGCAAGAGCAACGGCTCGGTCTCCGCCTGTGGTGAAACCTGCCCTGTAACCCAGGTGAAACGACGTGTTTCAACGTGGCAAGGCATGGCAAAACCCACTCTGTAAAGGCCCCCTGTTCCAGATTCTTCCAGTTGCAAAAGGGCCACATGCCCGGTCTTGTGAGGCCATTTTGTGGGCACAGTAACCCTTATTGATTACGATCATTTACTATGTATAACTATATGCATACATATCTGCCAAAAAACAACTATAGATCAACTATAGTAGACCAACTAATCAACTGTAAACATGCCATCTTCACCATCAACCAGGCCAGTCCAGCCAGGCCCACTTGCATACAAAGGTGCTGCACAGGATGCGGCTTGGGCACTGACAACGCAATCCTGAGACCACGGGGCCCACATGTAGCTTCCCACCAATGGGGGGTTCCCAAATGGTTGGTTTATAATGACAAATCCTATTGCTTCTGTCAGGGCAAACCACAAATGTGTTTTTTTTTTTGTTTGGTCTTATTAAACTGAATAATTACCCCATTTTAGAAAACAATCCGCCTGGAAGAAACGCATCGAAATTGGGAATTTGCGCTGCTGAAATCGACCAATTTAGGGACAACTTTCTTCTTTTGGGGGCACAAAATGGCCAGGCCAAGGGTGAACCCAGCTGTTATCCAAATAAGGCCATATAATTTATATAAATACTCCCTTAATTTTTTGATGAAGTATCCTATAAGAACCAAAACATACACTAACTCAACTGTAATGGTAGGGGCTTTAAAAAAACATGTTCGTACCATTGTTAGGTGAAAAACCTGAACAGTCGCTTCTGCAGGGTTGATGGTTCATCATGTCAGCCATCCGAATCCATAAGACCATGATTTTGTTTGGAAGGTCAACCTGCATAGAGGTAACTGGAATTTAGAAAATCCTACGACTCATTCGGAACCTGATCATCACGTGATCATCATTCGGAACCTATTGGGGATGCACCCCGCTTTGAAACAGTTCTAACATCCCATGTTCAAAGGGATTTATTGAACCCGGTTCAATGCTTTGCGTGGACGCAAAGATCACATGGGTTCACTGTGAAAACAAAGTACCAAACTATCTATCACCAGTTGTTCCACCAATATTTTGATGGTTAACCCCTCATATTTTGTTGCTTTAAACCTCGTCTTTGCTGCGTTTTTTCCCTCTCAATTTCTCTTTGTTGAAGCGCTATCTTGCATGGTTAACCGAGCATCTTTACGAAACAAATACCATGTTTGATGGTTAGACATGGTGGAAGCTACTGTACCATGCTTAAAAATTTTTCATGGTGAAACTTCCTCCATCCAAGGCTTCCCGATCTGCGATTTGTAGCGAAGCCTCGGGCGCTCGCCACGTGAAGACCTCCCGATCTGCGCCGCTGACCAGCCATCGACCGTCAGGTGACACTGCCAGCTGTGGGGTGGACCTCGGCGCGTTGAAACCTGCAGTTATGGCCATGGCTATTGGTTACCATCTGGTTATGACTAACATAGCCATGGAAAATCCCAACCATAACTGGAGGTTTATAGCTGGGAAAATCATCTATTTCTATGGGCCATTTTCCGAGGCTATGTTAAATAACCAGAGGGTAATAACTGGTTATTTCTATGGGATTATACATTCTATAAATGGTGTTTTGTTACTACTTATAACTGGTAACGGGCCATAACTGTGGAAATGGAGATTTCATGGCCATTCAATCCAAGAATTCAGGGGAATTATACAATCGGGACCCAATGGGAATGAAACAATATCAGCAGGGTGACTTAATGGCAAGTTAATACTTCAGTAATGATTAGACGGTGGTAATCCCTTTTGCCCTGAACAAAACTAGAGACACTTCTCACATGGATATAGGCCAAAAATTGGGAACCCAAATGCAGTAATCATCTGATTGGTGGTTTCAACCCCTCTGAAAAATATTAGTTATTTGGGATTATTATTCCCAATATGTATATATATATATTCATAATTATATATATATATGGAGGAAGAAAAAAAAGTTCCAAACCACCAGCGATTTCTTAGAGCCCTGGTGGATTTCATATGGCTGACGCCTGTTCAAACCATACTATACCCAGGAAACCATCATGAAATGAGGGGACTAAAAATGACTAAACTTTATATAACGCCATGTTTCACTCATGGATTACCCCGGGGTTAATCATGGATTAAATTAGCACTACTACGGTTCGTAAAGCGAGTCATCCGACTCATGTGACTTTCAAGGATATCATCTCTTGGGGCTCTCCGTAGGTCATAGGTTCATCACCAATCTTGGATAGCCAAGATACCCACTGCACAAACGAAAACAAAGCCAAAAGCATTGAACATTTTTTTTTAACCATTTGGCGTTTACCCCATGGTCATGTTTAAGGCGGCATCTTTTGTTCTTTAAAACTACCATCACATGTGTCCATATTTTTCCGGTTCAATCCTAACACGCCGCAAGAATCTCCTAGGTTTTCTTTGTTTCAAAGTTTCACCCACCTTTTTTTCCATTGCGAAACATAGCCCCAACAACGCTCAGCCCGCCATCGTACTTTGAAGCCAGGCACGGGTTCTCCTCGTACGCCGATGGTGGGCCCTCCAGCATGGGGACGAGATCGCTGGGCACGCGCCACCTGAAATCCATGGGGATCCAACCGATCCAAAATGGTTGACTCCCCACAGTTATGGCCATGGCTATTAGTTATAACTGGTTATTTCCATTGGATTTTACATTCTATAAATGGTGTTTTGTCAGTACTTATAACTGGTATAACTCGGGCCATAACTGCAACAAATATACCTTATATCCCCTTACACCTCCAAAAAAATTGAACTAATTGAACTAGTATACAAGTTGCCGCTGTTTTGGAACGATGGTTAAAATTGGGTCAAACAATGGGCGGGCAGTGCGCAAGGGCAGTGCGAGTCACCTGTTGGGACGGAAAATCACCAATAGGGAACGTGATGGATGAACATGATGAACAACCGTTACTTTTAAGGTACCCGATTTTCAAACGAAGCCATGTAAGGATATGTAAGGTGTCCAAAGTCTGCACATGTCTGATTTCATTTTCGGGTCATAATGCTGAACATCAGGAACCTTGTGGATGAAAATCACTTTATAGTATAAGTGGGATATCAAAAAATATCCAAGAAAAATATTTGAGATTGACCATTCAATACTTTCAAGCCGCTATTTTTCAGATCTTCGGGGCTGATCACCATGTTTACCCATTTTTGGCTGATGATTTCCCCAACCACCCAACTACAGGAGGTGTCCATGACCAAAGACTGTGACCGTTTCTCTGCATAGGCCTATGTTTGTAAAACTCAGAGGCGGCTTCCATGTTTTGTGCAAAAAAACAATGCCACTCAACTACTTGGATCCTCAACCCATGAAGATGGGACAATGTCCCAAGTCGCAAGGTGTATATTACACATTTTCTAGGAACTTGGAAGGTCTGGGTAGGTTATATGCCTGTAATTTATGGTTAAATTCCAGCAACATCCCGTTGGACTTACCCTCCTGTAAACCTTTACATGTATAGATGCGGAGACCCCGTTATTTGTAGAACCCATCACAGTGGTTTCCCACATCTACCCTCTGGTAATCACCATCTAAGTAAATTCATAAATGGACCATGTTCAATAGCTATGTTAAATTGCCGGAGGGTATATCCCGTATCCTATGATATGTAACCCCATCTTTCCCCACTATATTCGCATTATGTTCCCATCGTACCACCATTTACCCCAGGGTAAACTAAGATAGATGGGGAAAATCCTAAATTGTTTTCCGAAGATACAAACAAGTTTACCTTCCTTGGGGTTGCCCCCGCTTAGTAAATGGGCTACGCTCCCAGTTATAAATGGAATATCCATATATGGGATGAACTATGGGCTACATATGGATTATAAACCACTTACTAAATCTGGTTGGTGGTTTCAACCATCTTGAAAAATATGAGTTCGTCAATGGGTTTCGGATGACATCCCAAATATGAAATGGAACAAAATCCATTCATGTTTGAAACCACCAACCAGAGATGGGATGCACATCCAAGCAGGGTACCCCAGATCTTTTCGAACTAGGCCACTGGATTTCCTGTGACCCGATCCATCGTGCAGAGCCAACGGCCACAAGGATCACGCGGGCGAAGCCGGCGAAGCCGAAGGCGCCGAAGCCCATGGCGGCCGCTTTGAGCCATGCCTTTGCAAAACCAACTATGGGATATCAATGGTGTACTATAATCATACATAACATATATACATATTAAATAAATATATATATATGTGTGTGTGTGTGTATAGCACCCCCCCAAAAAAAATGAAAAACGGTTTCTAAGATCTTATAAGTGATAGTTATTTCATATCTCCAGGATTCCCACTTTGAATCTTTTTTGGGTGGTACTATAATATATATATATACATATATGCCATTAATTAATGCATATTAGTAAATATTGATTCAATATATCAATATCCCATAAACACCATTGATATCGCATAAATTTAAGGGATATAATTACCTGGATGAAACTGATATGTGTATTTGGATCGGGATATTGGCTTTTCTTTAATCATGGGGAATCAGATGCCAAAACACGTTCAGCTCTCCAGAAACCACCAGGAGGAACAACGGGAAAAAGGCTTATAATGTCAGGACTTAGAGAGGAAACAACTGGAAACTGTTTCGGAGTCATTCTTGAGGGTGAGGGATACTGACATATGTGAAAAACATATGTGAAAGGTACACAATGGATAAACACTTCCCAACTTAATTGTGTAAGATCATCATTGACGTGAGGTTGCAGCCATGGTGCACCCCGTGTCACTGTGACAACTGATCTAGCGGTCCCAAACCTGAGTACTAGCCATGAGTACTGTTTCCACTCTAAAAGTGGTGCATGACAAACTATGTACATACAATGTGCTTAGACAAATGCAAAGCACGCATATGCGTGAATACACAGGCACACACGCTAACCTACAGAACACACACATAATCCTACATATCGCACATGCAAATGCATGTATCATATACGTTTTCATTTAGAGAAACATGCAAACACACACAAACACATATTATGAATATATATATATATGTATAGCATGTCGATAAAACACAGATATAAGTCTGATAACCTATATATATAAACATAAATCTAATACAGATTGATATCATGCATCTTTACACACAATACATACACATTCAAAAAATAAATATAAATATATATATATATATATATTATAGGCTAAATACACAAAATGTAATATTATAGATATAGATAACACACGCATACAAAGTGCTTATGGTACTGCTGCACCAAGTTCCCTTTTCGGTGCCCCACCCGTTAGCTGTATGAGCTCGTAGCGAAGGAAACGGTGCTGCTCAGCGGGGAACTGACCTCGCAATAGCTATGGGGACTTCCCAGCCCTTCCCTCGGAATGCTGTGTTTTTTTTGGTTAAACCACTCTAAAACCATGGAATTGGTCATCTTTAACCAAGAAAAATTGTGATTTAATGGAATTTAACGTTATTTAACCACTATAAATGGTGATGGAATGGGGTTTAATGGCATAACAATGGGCCAATCATGGGCCAATCATGGGCCAAATACCGAGATTCGTATCCTCCAGTAAACCTACAAAAAACTATGGAAATCACCGTGTTTCACAGGTAAATCATCGATAAAGAGGACATCTGAAAAATAGCTATGTTAGTTTACCAGCGGGTAGTCTATTTGGAGAATCATTAGAAGTTTCACCGACCCAACTATCAAAAAAAAGCAGAGCTGAGTCAAGAATGGCTGAAAGATATGGAAATATTATTGGGTTATCATAGGGATAGTGGGGGTATCATCCAACGGCTCGTAGCTGGTGACCAACCCAGGTTAAGTCCCCTTCTTGTGGAATTATCCCATTGATAATTGGGTTAAAAAAGCACGGTTACTAACCAGTCACTAGGTGGGATGTTCCTCCATGTATAGCAAACACAAAATAGATAGAATAGAAGGAAAAAAAGTATTGATGTCAATGATAAAGCAAGACTTACAATTGCAATAACAAAACAATAAGAATAAGAAACATCAGAAAATGAATCAAAAACATGTGTCTTTGTCACTTGATCATGGTGCTGAATCATTTTGTGAAGATGGGGAGGTGGCCACAAACAATCCGAACGATTGGAACAAAGGGGGAGATGCAATGGCAGAGATCAGTTTTCGAAAAAAAAATCCACGCACCCAACAAAAAGGACAACACAAAAATAAAAGCCGTCATCCTAAATCGTGGGCAAGTCTTCAGTAGGAAAATACAGAAGGACATGACGCCGAAATGACCACATGCTCTCATCAAGCCACTGGATGGATACTGCAGAAGTTTTGCAACAAGAGGCTTGAAGAAAACAATTCCGACCAGCCAGCAACAAGACACCACAGAAAAAAGAAAAACAACGAAACTTAACGAAACAACACCAAAGAAAAATATGTTGGACAAACTAGAACCACATTTGCCACCATAATCTTCTCGCACAGGGAGTAAGGCAAGTCAACCTTCCAGCAATACACATCAGTTCGAGCTTCGCCCAACCCAAATGGCAAGTAAATTACCCTTAGCTATCCCAACAATATGATATCAAGCTAGCTGTGTATCCCATCATATCCCATCATGTCCCATTATACATGTTCTGTTATGGTGGGTATTTCACTCATATGATTAACTATTAAAAAATGTGCACATCAATATGTTTCCACTAATATCGGGTGGGGTTCAAAATCCATGTTTAACAACCACCTGTATTTTTGCCCGGTTAAATCGCAGCCTTTTCCAATGCCAAGCAACGCTTTACCAGATCGGCTTCAAAGATCAAAACACTGCCAGCAGACAAATATCCTCATGTCAATGTCTTCAGATTTGAGGGCGGTGTGCGTGTGTCTTTTCTGTGCAAAATCAACTTTGATTGGCGGAACTACTATGCCTGCAGGTGTTCCAATTTGCTCACGTGCTTATAGCATCCCAAGCAACATATCAAAATAAACACCTTGCCGCGCATGTAATTTTAAAGGTTTTAGAAGCTGCAAAACAAGAGGGTGCAGATTCCTGTCACACCGGCTACCTTTGGAATAATATCACAGTTCCACCCTAATTCAAGTAAAAAGGATTAAACACCATAATAAAAATAATTATATTATATATATATATATTTATTCATGGATTACTTGTTCTGTTGTCGCAAACTTGTTTGTTCTCCCACAGTCATTTTTGTTGCCGCTTCCAAGAGTTTGCCAGAAACAGTCATTGGCCCCGATCAACCTCCCCAACATTGCCACAAGCGTCGTGCCACATAGCCGTCTTGCGAACGCACCGCACCATCAGCACCTGAGAAATGAGCCAGCTGTGTAAAGAGATTGGCGCGGTGAAATGGATGGGAAATCCAGAGGAAATCAGCGGAGGTAGCATATTTTTCCCCATATCTTTTCGGCTTCCAACCAGTTCCTGGGCCAAGCAGATTTCTTGAGTTCCATGGATCCAGATATTGGAATATGAGATATCTCCATATACCTCAAGAAAAAACATCACGATCTCAGAACAACTGGTTAGACTTCCATGATTTCTTGGTTATGCTATTTCCCACTGAACACAATTAACACAGCATTTTTGTTGATTGTATCCTACTATTCCGGCCATTCATGCCAGGTTATATCCCCATGATATGCCCAATACTAGGACACTCCATTATATCGGACCCATTGTGCCACCATCAACATCCCATGACCTCAGAAATCAAATCACCCAAATCCATCAAAATTCCAGATGAAACCCCATGAAACCTCTCAGCGAATCTGAGAAAAAGTGATCAGGGAATCCCATTACCAAAAGGCCAAATCACATAAAATCCCATGTAACCGCTCATGTCTCTGTATAACTTACTGGTGCTTAGCAGGGAATGAGGGAATGATCCACAATCACTAGTAATAATCATTCATTCCCCCAGCAGCAACCCATCCATTCCCTACTAAGCACCAGTAAGATAGCTCCCATTCATTGGTAAACCTTGAAAAAAAACACCCGTGAAATCCCCCGGACGTCGCCGAGACGCAGCCCGGATGATCCCAGGATCTCTCGGAATGCGCCGCGAAGGCCAACAAGGGGACGGTCCTGTGAGTCGCAAATGACTTGCTAATGGTTGAAAATGATGCTATTAAAAAGGCTTCATGGATAATAACTAATGGTTAATGATGGTTACTATTGGTTAATAGTGGTTAATAGTTGTTAATAACTAATGGTTATGTACATAAATCATAATAACTAATGATTAATAGTGGTTGGTTCATAATATAGTTTATAAGCGATTGGCAATGGGCGAAAAAAATGTTAACGATGGTTATGTAATGATGGGATTATATGTGAATTACTCTCTTGAAATCAAACATATCTAACTGGAACATCCCAGAACTAAATGGATGTTTGAATGGGGAAATTTCATGAAATTTATACAGTATCAGTAAATGGGTGATTTTTCACGGCCATGTTACCATGTTTGATTAACATCGTCCAAATTAACATGACGACCTTGCCATGAGTTTAGGGGGTCGGAAGAATATGTTTGAGTAAACATTAGCATTTTCAGGGTCTAGGTTAATTCACTGGAGGGTAAATCATACAATCTTGTATACCAAAGTCAGGAAAAAGTTCAAGTTGTGTGGACATTGTTTATCTGGTTGGCGGTATACCTACCCCTCTGAAAAATATGAGTTCTTCAGTTGGGATGATGACATTCCCAATATATGGAAAGTAATAAAATTCATGTTCCAAACCACCAACCAGACTACCAACCACTATTAACCATTATTAACCCATTGTTTAAGGCATTGTTAACCCATGAAATCACGACCAGTTATTTTTGTGAGGTAGCACTCCGACATTCCCTGGAGTCCACGGCAAGTGAAACCCATGTGAAACGATTGCCACTTCGGATCGCAATCAGAAACCCCCCAACCATGATGGGAATGGGGATGATATCCGTATATACAAACATACACACGCGGAAATTTATATATATATATAGTATATAAATATAATTAAAACATATTATACAAATACCTGGTAACCTAAAAAACCTGGTATACCTTTTTTGGTTTTGACATGCAAATTCCTCGGCTTTTCTGTTAGTATATACTTACAGTTACACCATGTGCTGTAACGAACATGGCGGGGGAAGTCTTGTGTCACAAAGAGGTGGAACGGATCCAAGGTATTTGGACATTTTCGGCCATGACACCCGTCGCATAGTCTCCACATGTCTTATGTGTGTCCTACCCTCTTTACCTCAACCCTCAAAGTGTCCATGCTATAAAATGCGACAAAGAGCCAAAATGTCGGGGCAATGAACGCACTATAGCGGATTCATTCCTACCTCTAGGTTGAGGGTGAAAGACACATGATATATCAGTATATACCAATTCTTGGAAAGCTTCTACGCTGACATGAGGATTCCAGCTGGGAAGCTTGATCTATGTTCCATAAATCAATCATTTCTTGGTAAGACTCCTCGACATGACGGTTCCATGAATCTTGGGAATGAATACTTGGATGTGCATTCCACTTAGTAAGTGGTTTTTTAATCCATATGCATACATATATATATGTACATTTATGTAAATATATATAATTATATATCTATGTTCATATGTATATATATATATATAAATATTCATATGTGTGTGTACATATATATGTATATACTTGTATATATTTATATGTATATGTATATATACATACATAACCAATTTTATTCATTTTTATACCCATATAAACCCATAATAAGGGGATACTAAGTCGACACTGCCAAGATGCACGGGCTCCAACACCAAAAGCACCTCAGACTTAGTGGCATGCGCTCTCAAATTTTAGGGCATCTTTAGGTTTAGGGGGCAAAAAGAACATGTCTGAACTCGATTTCCAAAACAAATCAAAACATAAGTTCGCCAAAAATAGGTGGGATATCCGATCGGAATGATGAACTGGCTATTTCAATTGCGAAGATCTGGGTCATATAGGTGTTGAAACCACCAAAAAGCCTGACCTAACAAATCAATTAAAGTGAAGACAAGAATAACAATTCCTATTTTTTTTCAATACATGTTACCTCACAGCTATCAAAAGCACTAGAACCCGCTTCTGACTCGTATGTTGGCAGGTTTGAGCAATAAAAAATTGATATTTTTAAAAAAGGTAGGAGATGTAGGAGCTCCTTACCTGGTTGCATCTGCACATAAATCTCGTTAATCCTGGTGTTTTTTCTTGCAAAAATTGCAAGTCCGAATATGTTCAACTCCTCAAAACATGGACATGTTAGTAATGAACATGTTCATTTGCCTCCCGCCACAACAAGCGCCCCACCCCCCGAACATTCCACCAGCGGCACTGTATAGCGCTCAACCTCTCGGCCTGGAGAGTTGCTGCCGCGCCACGCCGGGGCATCCACGTCCTGCGACGGGTGGGTGGCACTGTCGAGCCCCGAGTGGGTTTTCCTATGGTTTTCGTATGAAAAATTGGGGATCTCAGCAATCTCCACCAGTTGTGCCATGGAACTTCGGCTCCCAACGATGGTACCTCTAGTCCTAGAAGATACTAGTTGGGGTTCTTATGGGAGCCCGAACTAATCCACCAAATAGACAGTTGACCCCTCCTCTCCTTGTATGGAATATTTGCGAGCATTTACGCCTGAAATACACCAAATGCAAGTAAATATTGAGTACATGGAGCATGTGAGTGACGTATATTATTGGACTAGGTTGGATTAGATTGCAGGTTAGATAGATAGATCTATCCCATTGCCAAACTGTATGGCCAGAAATAAAATTTCATGGATGCAACAGCATGTGAGCAATGATGACTGGTGTTCAACAAGAAGGTCAAATTACATGGGCACGTTAGCTGTCACGTATGTAAGCAGATATATACATTAAACATATGACTGCATATCCACGCGTAAATAAATAACCATACACACATATAATATATATATATATACACATACGCTCAAACATGTTGACACACACACAGAGTGTATTTGCACGCATATATATATATATAGAGAAACATACATAGATCCAAATGTATAAAGATAGATAAATAAACAACTTATAGTTATATAACATTAATTATACAAGTAAATATATAGCGTAGTAGATAGCTTTAAAAAATAGACAACAAATAAGTGCATAGATACATGACAAATAAATACATAGAAACATGTAAATCAATGAATGGGGATGTACATAAATAAATGATGTAAAAATAAATGCACAGTTTTCCTTGTGTTAACCAGATGTGTAATTATGTGTAATCGTGCATCCATTCTGACTTCCCCTGTTGCTACCCAGATAACTGCCAGCCCAGCTTTGAATCCTCGAACTGTGGGAGGCATTCGAATTGTAGCGCAAGGACTTCGCAGCCTGCAGCGGTGGTGAAAGACTTCTCCCACCCATCCCAAATGGACCAAGAATGTCACCTGGGCTTCAACATACGAGGAATAATTCAACACGCAGGCCTATATATATATGTGTATATATATAGAAAAATAAATTATATGAATACATGTAGATGTGTGCGGCTGAAGCAGCCAGCCGGATTTTCGGGCTGTTTACCTCGGCAACTTCAATGGGGCAACCTTCTATATAAATGCTTAGTTCTTGTTTTCCTGGGACTGCGCTGTTGCCAATTGGAACCTTGCTGACGCTTCTAGAGGGACCAGGAAGCTGTTCACTTCACAGAAAAAAATCCACCTAGAAAAAGCTCCATCGACGATCAACGTACTCCCGTATCTATATTCTAGGATTCCTATGCTTAGGTATTTAGATGTATTTAGGCTATACTTGACAATGACTTTCCCATCAGAGTGCTCAACCTCTCCGTGATACCTTGAGTCACAATGATCTGGTGCCAAGAGGCACTCCTTTGGGCTCATCACTTCCTGTCCAATGTGCCGTCCAGGTGCGAGTTTTTGGAATCCCACGGCCAGGTCTACAGTAAGGTCAGTAAGTTTGGTTCGGTGATAGGACCGCTTGCAAGTACTTTGGGTGGCTGCTGCCCCTCAAGTTCAAAGTTCAAAGTGTTCAACTGCGAGCGAAATAGACCAACACATAGCACAGCACACGTCAAGCGAATCGTTTCTGCACAAAAAAATCTGCGGATGATAGGATGATACGGTGCTTGGGGCCTACGGATTCAGCCCAGAACTCTGGAAGCCTAATCTCTTGTTTCGTCTGGGTTGAGGCTTGAAATGTCTGGAAGATCCAACCCACCCTTACTTTTCACATGAAACTCAAATATTCGAGCATCAAATTGGTTGATCATTTATGAAAATTAGATGGTGCGAGGTTACATGTTCAGTCTCTAGGGTGTTGAGGGTTAAATGCTGGCCATCTTGGTCATGTGTGTTAATGGTTGTTTGCTCTGCCTTGTTTTCTTTGAAATTCTCGTCCTTGTTGGTTGTGTGTCTTTCTTACGTATCGAAGTATGCGGCTTGTTTCACTGGTTTCCAGTTATATATATGGTGTTTGGATATTTTTGGTAGGTTACCGTTGATCCGTTTCCACCACACAGTTCCCACAGCATCATCACAAGCCGCCAGTCAAAAGCTCTTGGGCCTGCAGTGCCTGTCGCAAGTCTCCATGATCCAGCGAGATCCTGCCAAGGCAAATAGAAATCGTTAGGAGGTTAAATCTTGATCACCGAGTTCAACCACCCCAATCTTGGATAGAACATCAGAGAAGTCTATACAGATATATTTCGATATATGGCGATGAGTGGAACTGAAGAATTCACATGAGGCATTAAAATCAGTCAAGCCGCCCTTCTGCATTCAATGGTTGCACCTTGCAGCAGCCAGGGTCGTAGAATGGGGGGACCTTGACCGTCTTCTGATTCCCCAAGGACTCTTTTTTTTTGCGGGGGATGGTTAGCGGCTTCAAAACAAACCCCAAAAGTATACCCCCAAAAAGCCATCATACTATTACTATCCCAAAGAACCATAAACAACCCGTTTTTTTTCTATCAGATTTTACCAACCTCAGCACCACCACACCATGACCACCACCACTGCCACGTGACGCTGCAATTGGACCGTTTCGCCAGCGTTAAGGTCTCAGTCACCTGAGGTGCTGTCCGTGGCTTGCACCAAGGTATAACGATAAAAACTCACCCTTCAGGACGTAACATAATAGCTATGTTTGTCAATTGTAGAATTACCATTTTCCATTGAATTACCATTGTAGGATTATAATATTCCATAGATATGAATGTATACATGTATGATATATATATATATATAGGAAATCCTGATTCTTTTTCCATGTGTTCTTGTCAGCTCATGGCACGAGAGTGAAACGTTGAACATGCGGCCGAGAAAACTCAAACTGACGGCTGCGTGCATGTTCCAGCACTCTTTGGTTTTGGCTTGCAATGTTTTCACTCGGTTCTCTCAAACCTGTCCCAAGCGCATTTACATAGCTATGATTCGCTATGTTAGTTCCTAGGTAATGGTGGTCCCTGGTCGATAATTAACTTCTAGCAACAGCAGGTACCCTGCCATTACATCAAGCTCACCAAGACACAACATGGTGTAATGTAGCTCTATCATGCTAGAACCCACCAACATCAGCAACACATATTCTCATCATAATCATTGGCTCCTTCGACCCTTTTTCTTTCATTTTCTTTCGATCAACCCAGCTTAGCTCAGTTTTTTGATGTTTTTTTTTGCCAGCTTTTATGGTGGGTCTAAACCAATTTCATCCCAGATTCAACCCACCTTTCTTCGGTCCTTCGACCTGGGATGATCCATCCAACGATCCGATCCAGGTGACGAATGCCTCTGGAAATAGGCCCGGCAACAGGTGCACAAAACCTCCCAACGGCGGCGGCAGCGTTTTGGTTCGGTGAAAAATGTCCACTTTCGAAGGTACTGAATGGCCGCATACCCACAAAATTCTGGACTATCTCTAGGATTTAATATGTCTGTTTCCCAATTTTCAAGGTATGTAAAGATCGATGGAAGCTATCAGGTCTGGTGGTTAAACAAAAACATAGGTTCCTTCACATGTTCCATTAGGATCTTTTTCCCCGTGACCACTCCCCAACTTCCCAATTGTTAAAACCCTGGGACAAACTCTGAAGTTATCACCATCTTGGTTTATCATTAAACCATCATTGCCGGTCAAATCCCATAATACCACCATCTATTATCCATATTCCCACCTTTCCAAGCTGAATCAGTCAAATCTGTCAAATCATCCCATAATATCCCAACTGTCAAATTCATCTTTCCACCCCAAACCAATTATCATTGATCTTCCCAAGCTTTTCATTAGTCAAATCCCATTTGAGCCATGTTCTAAATGTCTTACATCCTGGCACCAAATAAGGAAATGCTTGCGCCATTGCTTGCGTTTTGCTTACGCGCGCGTGCACGTTTTGCTTACGCGCATACCTTGTCCTACGCGGAGCTTGCGCTGGCTTACGCGCACCACAGCTTTGCTTACGCCACACCCTTACAAGGGGCCCCTTGCTTAACATGAACACAAGGGTTTAGAACCTGGCTCATTTTCTATCACCCTCTATCATTCATATCTTCCCAAGCTTTTCTAAGTATTTTATGATTCATTTCCAATAGGATCATAATATCTAGAAACTAATAGAATATCACATCTATTCTTTCCTCCCAAGATTTTCCAAGTTGTTTTTTCCCATACTTTCCTCCCATCCCCATCCCCAGCGCACCGCAACGTCGCAGCTCCTGGGCCCAGGGCTCCTCCCGGCGCCAGGTCCGTGCGACGCAACCGGCGCTTTGAAACGACGAGGATGTCGTCGCAACGTCGCTGAGCAGATGCAGCAGCTGCTGCCCGGAGGGCCTGGCCCCAGTGATGTTTGTTGGTTTATAGCCACCATCAACTATAGAATAGCAATGATCACATATACTATTTAATACTATAGTTAACGTTTACGTTAATTATGGTGAAAAGTTAATATCTATCAAAAGTTATTAATGGTTACAATGGGTTCAGCATTCTATAGCTAATGGTAGTTATACAGTTCTACTAAAGGTATATCTACCATAAACGGACAAGTTTTCGGAGTTATGTTCACTAACTTTGCTAGCTATGGGGCGCCACCTTGTATTATATAAGTGGAATGTATGTCTACTCTTTGTATTCCAAAAGGGTTTTGAGGTTGTAAGTTGTAAGTATGAAACCAACCTCAATGGTTAGAAATTAATGCACTTTGACTTACCATGCGTGGTTATATTTACTGAAAAACAACACATGAGATCCATTTGCTCAGCATACACTCCCAAAATATGATGCCACGAGGAGAATTTGTTTTGTCACGAGGAGAATTTATTTTGTTGGGATGTTTATTTTGTTAAACATGTGAATTGGATATGGAAAAATGTTACAAACCAGCATGGTACTTCAAGTATCTGCAACTGCAAGTCATTGTGACCACAGGCGATCATCTTTAGCCGACTTTCTCATCCAAATGGGCACAGAACTCCTGATCACTTCAAGTTGATCCATTACTAAGCTGACTACCGCTCGAAATGACTGAGCCCCAAAGCTAGATGGTTTAAAACAGCTTCATGGTAAGGTGAACCGACCATGCCCTTGTTTGATTTGTTTTGGGGGCCCATCAGTACCCATTTTTCGGAACCCAGCAACTGGTTTCTTGGATACCCATCTCTGGCCTTTCCATCTCTGGACCACCTGGGAAGTCTGGGCACTGCAGGGTGAAATCAGTCCCACTATGCCAACAAACATCCAATCCTTTGGATTTCCTATCCACAAAGCGCGGGAATGCCAGCTGAAAATACCAAAACACATCACTGCTTGGTGGTTGACCTACGCCTCTGAAACATATGAAAGTCAGTTGGAGTTAATATTCCCAATATATGGAAAAATAAAAAATGTTCCAAACCACCAACCAAATTAAATGATATTGCGTGGAGACCCCAAAATGCTTAGAAGCAGAACTGAACAGCAGAAGCAAACCATGATGTTGGCAAAACTACCCAGATCAAGAAAACCACCAACCAGCGCCACATTCTGGCACCTGTCTCGCAATCTCAAGCAGTACTTCCCAATTAATGCCCATGATGATGTTATCTGATCTTAAAACCCATTCATATCATACATATAGCGCAAAATGAGTTCAAGTTCTAATTTCACATCCCTAAAAAGGTCCAACTGATATAGCATAAGTTGAACATCTTCATGCCCATTTATAGCACATCAAATGTTGGAATCATAGTGTTAATGTCTGTTATAGCGTTTAAGATCCAAATCAACATTGGCCCCAGTCGCTAAGCTGTCCATCTTGGTCTTCATCGGCCAAGGCAAAGCCTAGCAACACGACCCATCGGATAGAATGGCGTATGAAACCATAGAGGATAAAGTCTAAACCATGGGGATATAACTGATAATCAATAAATGATGGTTTAAGTTTAAGGTAACCATCATGTTCTACGGGGATGAATTCGAAACCATGGGGATAGCATTGAATACTGATAACTACTAAATGAAAAAAATACGGTTCAAGGTGGTGCCCACCAGTTAAACATTCGTTGGCTGATTTCAGCACTCCATGAAAAACAGGTCGATATCTCTACCACATCATCAGCCTAATTTACTTAGAAACCGGCTTTAACTATCTTGGGGGCCCACATTGCAACATCCCAAAGCTGCTTGAAGGAATCATTACTTTACCCGAGGCCCCCATAAATGGAAAGACTCGATGTTTTCCTGCAGGTTTTTCCTTGACCAACTCCGTTGACAAAATGCTGGGGTGGCCACAAACATACGGTGGCCACAAACATACGGTGCCGTTTGCCACCGAGGCAATTCATTATGAAGCTGAATGAGATTATGAAGGGGGCTCCTTTGGCAATTAGACAATACTGAGGTAGCAGTAAAAAACAAAAAATGACAGTGTTTTCATGTGTTTTTCGTATTCATCGGAACCAAGCACTACATGTTCCGAATCAATCTAAATTAGACCTAAGCGATTTGTCAGTTTTGCTCCAAACACCCCAGGTACAAGGGGGGAAAAAAACGGTTAAATATAGGAGGTAAAATGGCCGCCAATTTATTCCACTTATGCCTATCATTTACCACCTGGTTATTTAACATAGCCATGGACAATCACCATTTTTAATAGGTAAACCATCTATAAATGGGCCATTTTCCATGGCTATGTTAAATAACCAGAGGGTACCTGTAATGAGTTGGAGCTGAGCAACTCTGCGGAATGATTTCCCTCTACCACTGAGGTTCCTACCCCGCCACGCCTTGCTGCAAGGCCAGTTGTCGTATTTCCCAGGACAGCAAGGGTTGCCAAAGCAGCTCGCGCAGGGCCTGCGATGAATGGATGAAAGCTGGCCATTGTTGAAAGCTGCCTAGAAAATGCAAGTATATAACCCATTTTACCACTTGGGCTAATTGTGGATTTTCACTACCATAGTTATATATCATCAGCAAAATTAGTCATTTGACCTTCAGGGGTACGCAAACATAGTTCCCCACCTGCCAGGTGAGGGTTGTTAGATTTTATGTCAGTTGCTTCCTCCTCGTCCTCCTCCTCCTCCTCCTCGTCCTCCTCCTTCTCCTCCTCCTCCTCTCCTCTCTTCTCCTCTCCTCT
>Ga0126342_10007976_pt1 | contig 18932 bp, 14 predicted proteins | sample Cyp1metagenome_FD_92528 | JGI IMG/M metagenome (GOLD analysis project Ga0126342, IMG submission 92528) | Coral microbial communities from Lord Howe Island, Old Settlement Bay, Australia - Cyphastrea 1 metagenome | ecosystem: Host-associated > Invertebrates > Cnidaria > Coral ... | reverse complement strand
TTGTGCGAGAGGAACTAAAACTCTTTTCAACAAGTGTCCGGACTAGCCCTTTTCCATCATTGAAAACCCTTGTTTCAGGACACTTGTTGGATCTGGTGTGTATTGGCTTCTGGTGGTTGTGGCATCGCTTGGCTTTTGGCTTTTGGCTTTGGTTTCACTTGGTTTTTGGCCTTGGCCGTTTTGGCTTTTATGCAGATATCTAATGGAAAATGAAGGAAAATGAAGGAAAACTAAGGGAAAATGAAGGAACACTAACGGAAAATGAAAGAAACCAATTGGAAAATAAAGAAAAACTGATAGAAAATGAAGGAAAACTAATGGAAAATGGAAGATGAAAGAAAACCAATGGAAAACTAATGGAACAACTATTGGAAAATGAAGGAAAACTAATGGAAAATGAAGGGAAACTAATGGAAAATGAAGGAAAACTATTGGAAAATGAAGGAAACGTAATGGAAAATGAAGGGAAACTAATAGAAAATGAAGGAAAACTATTAAAAAATGAAGGAAAACTAATGGAAAATGGAAGAAACTAATAGGAAACCAAAGAAACAAAAAAAAATCAAAAAAAAAATCTTCGCCCATATATTTTACCCTTCAACTCCCGTTTTTCATGGCATTTCCATGGATTTTGTCCCGCAAGCGGCTCAGAGGCCTTCATGTACGCACTGGTTCACAAGATTGACGAGGAGGCAACAGCTGCAGTAAGTCTCCCGAGATGGCCATCATTTGGGGCCACAGATTTCAGGCCATCCAGGTGGATTTTTGGTCATAAAACCACTAAATCACCATTAAAACACCATTAAATCCCATAAATTCCCACTAAATCACCAGGATATTTCTTGAAAAGAATGAGGGATTCGAGCAATTGCATGTTGAATCAATCAACAAGCATTGGACAGATTTGGACAGATAAGAACAGGCACCTGTTGTGTACCAAACTCTGCTCGTTTTAGCAGTGCCTGTCATGTCCAGAGTCTACACTTGTTCTGGAGTAGCCACTTTCGGCTCCGCTGCGCTGGCTATTTGCAGTGCTGCAGCCAGTACCCATGTGGAGGAAAATCATGCATATTGAAATGTTCTACTTGTAGGTGGTTCTTCAGTTCTTCACCCTACAGTTGACAAAAAAAACTTCAAATAAATTCTAAACTGTCTACCAGGTTTCAAAATATATACACATACATTTTCATATATGCTATTCAAGGTGGTCCAGAGGAGTTTGCTGTGAAAGTTTCCACTGAGATTGGCCATGTACCAGCCAGCATATGGCCCCCCGAGATTGAGAGACCCAGGCCGCAGCAGGGTCAGCACATTACATGGGCGATGTTAACTGGTTGGTGGTGACTGGAACCATGGAATTTTATGACTTTCCATTTCATATATGGGATGTCATCCTTCCCAACTGACGAACTCATATTTTTCAGAGGGGTAGGTATACCACCAACCAGTTAAAGCATGATTTAACCATCAAACATGTGGTTTCATATGGTTTCATACAAGCAAGGATTGGTGTAAGGGAAGATCTACAGGAACCGGTCGGCTGGGTTTTCCTTGAAAAAATCGGGTTCCTGGAGCTTGGGCAGATCATGAATAATTCTGATCAAATATGTAAACACGCTATATAAGTACCCCCATTGTCCCCCCCCAAAAAAACCTTATTTCAATTTATGTCACTTATTTCAAACCATATCAAACCATATCAAACCGCAGGTTGTAGCGATTTTAGTGGTGTATTTCACTCTTAGCTGCCAGGTCTCTACCGTGGCTTCAGAGGTGGCGCAGCCTGGGATGTGATTTTCGATGATCAGAAGATGTGTCGTACCAAGTATTTGGGCGTCATTTGGGATGATGAACCTGATTGATATCTAATTATCTATCTATCTATCTGTCTGTCTGTCTGTCTATCTGTCTGTTTGTCTGTCTGTCTATCTGTCTATCTGTCTATCTGTCTATCTGTCTATCTGTCTATCTGTCTATCTACCTACCTACCTATCTACCTATCTATCTGTCTGTCTGTCTGTCTGTTTGTCTGTCTGTCCGTCTATCTGTCTATCTGTCTATCTGTCTATCTGTCTATCTGTCTATCTGTCTATCTGTCTATCTGTCTATCTACCTACCTACCTACCTATCTATCTGTCTGTCTGTCTGTCTATCTATCTGTCTATCTGTCTATCTGTCTATCTGTCTATCTGTCTACCTGTCTATCTGTCTATCTGTCTATCTGTCTATCTGTCTATCTATCTACCTACCTATCTATCTATCTGTCTATCTATCTACCTACCTACCTACCTATCTGTCTGTCTGTTTGTCTGTCTGTCCGTCTATCTGTCTATCTGTCTATCTGTCTATCTGTCTATCTGTCTATCTGTCTATCTATCTATCTACCTACCTATCTATCTATCTATTTATCTATCTATCTGTGTATCTATCTACGTACCTACCTACCTATCTGTCTGTCTGTCTGTCTGTTTATCTGTCTGTCTGTCTGTCTGTCTGTCTATCTACCTATCTATCTATCTATCTATCTATCTATCTATCTAATCTATTAATCTATCTATCTATCTATCTATCTATCTATCTAATCTATTAATCTATCTATCTATCTATCTATCTATCTATCTATCTGATATATATATATAATTATATATATATTTGACATAGTTTTAAGAACATGTGGTCGGCGTCCCACCACCAAATAGATCACCCCGGCTGCCAGATGACTTCAGAGACAGAGATCCCCATGGCTTTGAGGTTGGGGAGCGCAGTTTCGAGGCGTTTTTTTTTGACCATTGGTAAACATTTTGCTATGGAACATGGCCATAGAAATAGTTGATTTACCTATGAAACATGGTGATTTTATGTGATTTTCCATAGCTATGTAAGTTTCCATATGCTCCATGGTGCTCCATGATCTCCTCGTACAGGGCGCCATGTTTGCGATTTATATATCCCATATGCTCCATGTATATCCATGGTGCTGGTTTATTTACCTACATAACTGGGTGATTTTGTGTGGGCAAATGTTGGTAAATATTCCAGCACCATGAGCATATGGGATTTGCTAATCCGACAAAGCGATGACCTACCGACTGTGGATGGTTGCGAAATCACCACCAATTTTGGATGGTGGAAACCCTATAAATCATGGGATAAACCATCTATCAACTGGTGCAGGATTTCTTCCGTCCACAGTATTACACATAACTATGTTCAAATTTGCCAGAGATTTGAACAGAATCGATTTTCAACGATTACCGCATATGACCAACATTGCGCATTGGCCAGATGTATTTGGGAATGGACAAGTTGGACAAGTTGGACAAGTTGGACAAGTTTTTTTTTCCTCTTGACTATCAGGTCACTACCGAACCGTCCCTTATGCGGTTGGTTTATGTTGGTTTGCTTGAGCGACTCAGAGTCATGTGAACGAATGAAAGCGAGATAGAAATGAAGGACATCGAAGGACTGACAGGACAAAGGAGTGTGGGGCAAAAAAGAAAAGAAGATTGTCACTATTCTATGAACACATTGTTTTGTTTGTATTCCTGGGGGATTGCCATATACACAGTGTAAATCCATGTAAATCCTGTATATATATATATATTATATGTGTATATATATACACATAATATATATATATATATGTGTGTGTGTATCAGTGTATTTCAGTATATATCAGTCTATATCAGTATTCATATATATATATATGCGAGTGTTGTTGTAAAGACAGACTTCCACATATGAGGCCGCAGATTTCAACTTCCCTGGCGCGCCGTGTGAAACTCAGACTCAGTCACGATGGAGTCTACTGGATAGATCTATGGATAGATCTATGGATTGATTTGAAGGAGAATTTGAAGGAAAGACGTGTTTATCCTATCAGGTATTTTCTTTTTTCTTTGCATTTTTTTCCGTTCAGCTTCATTCTAGGAATCAACAAATACACAAACAAAATATGTGTTTTGAATTCATCGCTGTGTTAAAATCCTGTTAGATCAACAGATGACGGGATGACAACCCCGACGATCCCGAAACGATTCTCCGGTTCTCGGGGTGGCTCTGACGCACCGAGGCCCCAAAATCATGGCGGCCTCCGGGACGACCTCCGTGCTGCGCAACTTGGACCAGTTGCTGACAGTTCAAGCGGTGTACGCGATGTTGTACAAAGATGCGGGTATGGATCAATAGCTATTAATACCATTTTTAATGGGATGAACATCCATAAATCCCAGCTATTTTGATGTGAACTACAGGGGTCCAAGGTTTTGACACACTGCCATGCCTCAAAAGTTGATTTACCCCGGAAAGATCCGGAAAGAAAGGTGATCAAGGTGACCTGCATGACAGGGGTGATGACTCTGCCAAGTCAACATAACCTTAGCTCATGAACCTTAGTCTCCATGAAACCATTACATGATATTCAAATCTCCAAAATAGGGTCATTTAAGAACCCCTGTTTGATTCTTGCAGTGATTCTCCGTGATTCCTCAAACCGAAGGGTGCCCCATAATCCCTCAATCAATGCCGAGCATCTATTTTTTTACAATGATTTGCCCAATAAGCACCCTTATCATTATCATGATTTTACATTATCATATAGGTAATATATATATATATACATATATATATATATATATATGTGGTAATATACTATAAGATATTCATTGACAAAACCCATAGATGGTTTCAGGCGTACTATAAGATATTCATTGTATCTACCCTCTGGTAAACTAACATAGCAATGGGAAATCACCATTTTTAATGGGAAAACTCACTATAAATGGCCATTTTCAATAGCTATGTTAGTTTACCAGAGGGTATCACTCGTATTCACTCGTGTTTTCACATGCGGATCCCAGAGAGCCAATAGATGTAAGGCGGCCTTATAGGAAATGACGCCGGTGCAGGCACACTGACCCTTGGGGCTTGAGAAGGCCAGATCCGAGGCTTGTCCACCTGGGAATCATGGTAATCATTCATCAATTCATATCAATTCATATCAATTCCACCCTACCAGAAAAAAACACCTACGGTAATTATATGTAATGATTCATCAATTCAAGACCTGAAAAAAGTACGGAACTGGAACATGACCCTCTCTCGGACAACTGTTCCATACATTTCTATCAACATTGGTGATTTCCGCAGTTTCAAACAGAGTGAAGCACAGCACGCCTCGCAGGGAAAGGCCTTTGTTCGCACCGGATTTGCAACTGGTTAATGCGCGTTGGATCTATGGATGGAGAGAGAGTCAGATAGTCACCTCCCTTTAAAAACCCACCGTTTCAGGAGGGGAACCATACCCAAATGTAAATACATGTACCCTCTGGTTATTTAACATAGCCATGGAACGATCCACCCATTTTTAATAGGTAAACCATCTATTTCTATGGGCCATCTATACCATGGCGAACTGTTAAATAACCAGAGGGTAATATACATTTCTTGGTAATTATTAAAGGTATGTATAATTGATCGCTGAACGTCCCCCAGGTGGCTTTTTTTGGGGGTGGGTATAAAAATACCTTGAAATGTACGCTTACAGTACATGTTTGGGGGCCCCTCCACAAAAAGGCCTTGAAAAATGTATTTTAATGTATTTTACGTATGGTCCTCCGAAAAGTGTAGTGTAGTGAATCGATAATTATATGGGTTTGTCTCAAAATATGATATGAGAGAATGCATCGGTTGATCATCATTCCCTCATAGCAATTGCCATTTACGGAGTGATCATAGTGGGCTTCTGCTTCATTTTATTCAGACACACCCAATTCCACTATTCAGTGGCTAAATCAGTCAAATCCTCATTCTGGCGAAGCAATGCATAGATTTGTGCCACATAATGGCCATACGGGTTTGTCTAGAAATTGGGTGTGTATGTATTTACAAAATGACCATAAACCATCAAAAATTGGGGCATCCTATTTGCAGACACACCCAGAATATAGACAGCTGGTATTACAGACAGCGCCACAATGCCAAAGGGAGCGGTCCAGGAAAAAAACTTTTGGATGGCTTTCCTTTAATACCTTTAAAGTTCCACCAATCACAAATCCCAGGACTTCTATACTCTTTGCTGTGCAAAATGTAAGGATTTCCTACTGCTATGTGCAGCCCTATGGCACTGGAAACTACCATCATCTACCATCATTACAATGGGAAACCATCAAATTTTGCAGAGGAAGAGCATCAAGAAATGGTGGGACTATGTGGAATTGGACATGCACCTTCCAGATCTTCCAGATCAGCGAGCCAAAATCCATCAAAATCCACATAAGTGTCATAAGTCCACAGGCTTTTCCCATGCGACTTCTTGAGCTTTGACCCATGCTGAGGTATAGCGCGCCGCGCTTCCCACCACCGCGAGTACCGGAGCATGAGCCCAGGCGCTACCGAGACGCCGAAGATCGCGGAGACTTGTGTCTCGGCGGATGTGGGTAACCATAAGGCCCTGGGTACCCTCTGGTAATTTAACATAGCTATTGAAAATGGCCATTTATAGTGGATTTTCCCATGAAAAATGGTGATTTTCCATAGTTATGTTAGTTTACCAGAGGGTAAATTGTAGCGACCTCACTGCTTTCCCACTGGAATCATGATAATCATGGTTGGATTGGGGGAAGTGTCAGGTTAGTATCCCGATAGAACCGTATTTCAGGATAGTGAATGAGTTTAATCTACCAAGATATTTGAGACCCTAGCACCAAGGATCACCAAGGCAAGGCCTCCCATGCCATGGTCTTCATTTAAGTGGGTTTGCTTCATCCCCAAAGCTGTGGTTACTTGATGTTACTTGCTGCACCTCCCGATCAGCCCAGGGAATCCGGAAATCCGGAATTCGCTGAATGCTTTCTATGATTTGATCCCGTCTTTCACCATCATGTAATTCATGTACGGCCTAGTGTAGGGTATATTCATGGTGACGCTTTCTAGCCATTTGCCCATGACATTTTTACATGGAACTGATCAAACCTTTCCCCCTCCCAGCACCCCTCAACGCTGTCAGGTACAGCCAGCCACATTTCCCAGCGCCTCGAGTAGCGGAGCATGAGCCCAGGCAGCCCAGGCAGCGAGAGACTGCCGAATACCGAGATTTGCAACCCAGCAGGATTCATTTAACCGTGTCCATGTTGGGATCATAGATGTCCTTTTCCCATTGGTTGGTTGATTAATAGAGGGGTTTGAAGAACCCCCTGAAAAACAACAGGTAAATGATGATAGATGATGATAGATGGTATACCAAACCGGCCCCTCTATTTTTACCAAAAGGACATCAAATTGGTTGGGATCTTTGGCCGACTTGAAAAGATACAACATGCCAACATCGATTCATTTCATGACATTGTCACTGATGCAAAGATGGGGATAGAAGCAGCTCAGGGTGGAAGTGGCTCCAGTTGGGTGTGGTGATGGCATGTTCTGGTCATGTCTTTTTGCAGTACTCACACCAGGATACCAGGACGTTGAGCCACATATGCCCCATCTTCAGATACCCTTGGTGGCATGGATTCTGCAGGATGTCCTGCAAGCTGCTTGCCGGTTGCTTGAAAGAAGGGCACCCAAAAATTGAACGACCTTAATTGAACGACCAATAGGATCAATAGGCTACAGTATATATTGGAAGTGCCCCCTATGGACCATTGGCCTATCCAACAGCCCTAGGTACAGTGACCCGCGCAGACAAGGCCCATGGAATCAAGGCGTGCGTGAGCCATGGAACGAAAGTGCACGTGAGCCCCGTGGACTTAAGGACAGCGGAGGAGCGAGGGATTTACCCTCTGGTTATTTAACATAGCCATGGAAAATGGCCCATTTATAGATGGTTTACCTATCAAAAATGGTGATTTTCCATAGCCATGTTAAATAACCAGATGGTATATAATCTTATTCACACTCAGTTCATGAACATGGAGGGTACCAGGGTACCACGTAAAATTAAAGCCTCTGATCTTTGCGACTTTATTGGTGACTTCGACTTTATTGGTGGCAAAAACATTCGGAATTCGACTTGCCCCATGGATCCATGTCTCTATACGCTACCCCATGGATCCCCATAGTCTCCTCGGCACCGTAAAGTCAATCCAGTTTTTGTTGGCTAAGCCGCCAGCATTTCTCGTGGTGAAGTCGGTGAAGTCATCATTTCTATAAATACCCATTGTCATTGTTGGTATATGCACCATGTTTGTGGTGAAACAGTGAAACATGATGACATCACCATTTTTTCTGGATTACCATTGTCATTGTTGGTCCTTCTATATGCACCATTTTTGTGGTGAAACAATAAACAAATGATGACATCACCATTTTTGGTGGATTAAGATGGATTAAGATGGGATTAAGCATACTCAAAATCACAATTTTTGTGGATGACATCACCATTTTTTGTGGATTTTGTTGTTTGAGTCACCCATTTTTCTTGATCCACCCCTCTTGCCCCGAGATGCCCCGAGTTCCCTCGTCCATGTTTTTTGCGCCCAACAAGGCACTTCGGAGCTCGCGCCTGGGGCCAGCGGTTTCCTGGGCCGTCGATGCGGTGGGCACTCAAGGGGAACATGACTGAACAACTAAAATTATAATGCCCATAGGATCCATGTATGGTATATTTACCTACATTTGGGTGATTTTTAGGGCAAATGTTGGTAAATATTCCATACATGGAGCATCTGGGTAATGGGTTAGTGGTTTGGAACATGGCTTTTATATGCTTTTATTTTCCATAATATATGGGATAATCCTTCCCAACTGACTTTCATATTTTTCAAGATGGTTAAAACCACCAACCAGAATAGAATATGAATTATATGATATTTAAGAACTAGAGGTGGACACTTAATGAACATGAAATGAATTGCTGAAGTGAATGGTCTGAATAGAAGTGATTTAAATATATCGTAAGCACTTTAAGGCGGACAAAATCATGAAATTTAAATTGATGAATTAATCACTCGACGAGATGGCAATGGAGAGAACCATGAATTCACCAACTGAGTAGGAGTTTCACGGGGGCTCTGAACCTATGGGGCATGTTAGGATTCAAGCACTCAACTTCTACTCAACCGAGATATTCACAGAGGATGATGGTGGTTGATTTGGCAAGATGTTCTAACATGTTATCAGATTTTACCCCCTGGTAAATTAACAGTTGGACCCTGAAAATCACCAATTTTTAATGGTTTCACTAGTCTTCCAACCCCGATGACTGCCAGGGTCTATGTTAATTTATCAGATTTTAAATTGTTTTTTGTGATGCAACATTGGGTTCTACCCAGCAAACCTCCTAGCTCCAAGGTTTCCTCCTCCGGATCACTTCGAGCATCTTGGCCAGCAGCTTGCGATGCCGCTTGCTATGCCAAAACTGTTGCGGATCCAACATGGACTGCTGGAAAATCCACCATTTATAACATCTATATATTTATACCTGGACCTCCATTTGTACTAGAAAAAAGTGACGCGAATTGAAAAGTTCTCGTTTCAACAATTTTGATGTATTTTGATGATGTATCATGATGTATCACAAACAAGTTGTTGCCTGCAGGAGTTCCAACATTCAAATGCCAAACACAAAAAAAATATCCAGCTCTTGCGGCCAAAAATGGCTGGGATGATCAACAAATGACTTTCCTGAGAGGATGGAGCAATGGAGCACCAAGCACTTCTTATGAACAAGATTTCGCAGTGAAACGTACCACAGTAGTATATCACACATAGACTATCCGTATCTGGTTGGTGGTTTGGAACATTTTTTCCATTTTTTCCCATCTATTGGGAATGTCATCATCCCAACTGACGAACAACCATCATTTTTCAGAGGGGTAGATGGTAGGTATACCACCAACCAGAGACGATCCGTGATGATCATGATGATTGGTGATGACAACGTCGACCACTATTAGCTATTGGGGCGTCCTCATGGGACGGCGACAGTCACACTTGACAGCGAGAGAGCGAGAGAGAGAGAGAGAGAGAGAGAGATACTAAATCCAAAGAAGATCGAAGTGAACAGTCATTAACTCCCTGACTTCGATTGAATTGAACAAATTACAGGATACCTCTGTATTTGCAGGGTAAAACCATGGTTTCCTGCAGATGTTCGCAAGAAATCGCTGGGGGCCTACGATTCAGGCCGCCCATGCCGCGCTATGGGCTACGAGCTCCTGAGGGTTTGTCAGTGCCTGGCTTCGATCTACCCAGGCTGTGAGGAGACCTTTTCGTGGCGGAAAGAAGTGGTGGGGTTCATAAAACTCATAGAAAATCCATGAATAATATAATCAATCTTAAGTATCCTTAAGTTATAAACCTCAAAGATGGGAAGTTACAATTGGGCGATGGAGGTTTTCCATGGTTTTCACATCCCTCCACCTCATATAGACTCCCGGTCAAAATGGGGATTGGAAGACACGCACCTCCAAAAGTGGGAGGGTAAGCCGATTCGGCTTATCACTTTGGAACAATGTAGGTTACATGTCGACATGTTCTTCCTGCTGGTTGGTTGATGCAAAAGAGGGGTAAGCTCTCACTGGACAGCCAATAGGTAAACGATGGTACAGAAACGGTATACCTAAGCCACACCTCTTTTTTCTGGCATGGGACTCCAGCAATTACGATCGTCATTTCATGTTGCCTGCATGTTTTGTTGAAGATGATTTTTTTCTGGACATCATGTTTCACAAAAAGCGTGCCAAAGACACGGAAGATCTTTTTGGCACCATGAATAAATAGCAATTTTTTCGTACTTTAAGTGGCGTCGTCAAAAAGTGTCAGACACATTCGCCCCATTTAGGGATCAGCTGACCATCTGACCATGTCAGGCAGCTCCCTTCAGAGATCTACAGGGCTCGGATCTCCAGTGCAGTTACTGGGGGGATTTCCAAATGCCACTTCCAACTTGTGGGAGGGCAGTACCCTCTGGTAAACTAACATAGCTATTGAACATGGTGATTTATAGTGGATTTTCCCATTGAAAATGGTGATTTTCCATAGTTATTTTGACATAACCAGAGGGTAGATGGGAGATGATTGAAAGTATCTTGATGATCTCAATGGATCTATTCATGGACTATTTACATATATATTTACATATTAATTCAAAGAAAACACGGAATCAAAGCAACAAAATATGTGGACTCCAACATACTCCAGCAATACTATGCAATATTTGGAGATCTATATCATCAACAAATTTTTAGCTTTCACCCTGTTACAAATGCTGTGATTCAACCTGTTGTCACCAACTTCACCAGGAAGCCGGCTTTGGGCGCGACGATTTCGTTGCCAGCGAATCGCACATGCCACCTCTACCGTCAGTTCCGAAGGAAGTTCCCAAGGAAGAAGGCACCAATTGCCTGACCGCTGGTTGTTCAAAACCCCTGGTGGTTGATGATTAGTTGGGGAATTATATACGGGGGATTATCATAATCCATTGTTTGGGAAATCCGTTCGTAATTAACGTGATTAGACGCGAAACTAATTATCAACAACAACTGACGTTATCTACATGTTTCATCTATGTGCAATGAAAACTAATTCACACTGTTTGGTGCTTTCCAATATAGCCGTGATAGTCCAACATACCTGGGATGATGGCCGTGGAACTCCCCAACCAGAAATGGAATCGAAGTTGGTTTCATATGCTGAGGGGCTATGTTTTTGCTGTGGAAGACATGTTACAAAGATTTGCACGATTTTACGAAGTAGAGGCACGGTGAGATATAGTGACTGATGTTTTACTATTTAGAATTTAGAATATATTTCTTATATATGATAAATTGAGATTGTTTTTTCCTCAAAGTTAATTCGTGGAAGAATATGAGTTTCTTCCCAGGGTGTTGAAGCGTTGAAGCCCTGGCCGCCATTTCAGCCTCTCAGTTGAGTTGCAGGTGGTTCCAATCAGTTGTACCTCCCTGAGGCCTGGCAACCATGATTTTTTCATATGTTTTCGATAATGTGTTTTCCATATTTTTTCATATGTTTCCATATTTTTCATATTTTTTCCAAACGATCAAAACAAAATGTCATATAGAAGTACCATGATTTTTTCTACCAGAAACACTCCATAAACAAGCGAATGATAAGCAACTTAGCTATTTTTTTGGGGCCCTACATAAGGTCAAACTTAGGGAGGGGGATATCGTATGATATGAGAATGATATGAGATAAATCATGATAATCCCATCAACGAAGTTGGACTTATAGCCAGTTATAGTTATAATATCTACGACGTATTAATAGTATAATATCTTATCAAATCTTATTTGTTTTTGATGGTAAAACCGGGAAAAAAACAATGTTTGATGGTTACTATGTTATACTATGTTCCAGCCACTTATTTTTTTTGAGTGCACCGGGGTCACCGTCATCGACTTGGGCTCGGGGAGTCGGATTTAACCATGAAACATGTTACCCATAGGATCCATGGTGCTGCTATATATGGTGTGCCATGGATCCCATCAATATACCCCCTTGATGTTAGCATATATACCATAATTACATGGATCCTATGGGTTATACAATGATGAATGGATTTTATTGATGTGATTTGATATTTTTGTTGGGATTTCTAGGACATGTTTCGCCGCTAAGTTTAGGACGCAAGTTGAGAAATTTTCACCAACAATGGGAATTTGACTAAGCTGTTTACAGTGATACAATGATTAATCATGGGGTAACGGAATGGCATACCCTCTGGTAAACTAACATAGCTATTGAAAATGGCCATTTATAGTGGATTTTCCCATTAAAAATGGTGATTTTCAATAGCTATGTTAGTTTACCAAGAGGGTATATAAGCAACTTGAGATGACATGTGGGTTTGTCTAAACATGGGAGATTTTTCCCACCCCTTAAGTTATGGTCATCTAAAAGTGGGAAATGACCAAAACGCGACTCGGCTCTCTTTTAGGTGATAGTTATGGGAGATGGTCCTGCCAGATGCTCAGTGTCCAGGCCTGCCCTGCTATCTCAGGCCAAGAAATCAGCGTGGAAAGCAGTGCAGATGAGTTTACGAAATCTGTTTGAACCTCCTTGACAGTGTCGTATTTTGTCCCTCCCTGTTTATGATTTTTTTTGGTAGCACAGGGCGCATAGAAACAACTTGACTTGCACAACACGTGGGTTTGTAAGAAAATGTGACGATCCTAATTCCAACCCATAGGATCCATGGTGCTGCTATATATGGTGTGCCATGGATCCCATCAATATACCCCCATTTTTGGATATATACCAGCACCATGGATCCGTCATGGGCAATGGATTTTCACAGATTTTCACAGATTTTCACAGATTTCCCCCATTCAATGAGCATTTTGGTCCCGCTGACGACTTCGGAAGCCTGCGGATGCTGAGGTTTCTGAGCCGCCATCCGACCAGGCTGGAAGATCAATTGGGGACGGGTTGAAGTGGGGTAATTACTTCATAATATAGCCTTTGGTTAGTATAGTATAGCTATGGAAAATCACCATTTTATAGCTGGGTAAATCAACTATTTCTATGGCCATTTGCAATAGTTATGTTAGTTTACCAGAGGGTGGTGATATATATATATATAGGGTAATTACTTCAAACATACTCAGATCAGGTGTGCCAGCATTAGATTGTGAATATAAAATAATATAAACACCTACTTAATTTATTACTATTTGATATAAGCGGTTTGATGCGGGTCTTGGGACATGTTGGGACTATGGGACTCTATTCTTGTGAGCCTAGCCCCCTTTGGGGGTCCATGCATCTGAAACCTGTTGGAGCTCCAAGGCACTGGGCCAAAAGATTTATAGTGGCAGCTGTGTGGGAACCACGCAACTCATGACTGGCTGACTTACAAACTCAGAGGTTTGAAGTTGGCCCTGTCGGCACTTGCCTCAGTCCTCGTTTTTGGACAGTATTCTTGTGGGGCTGCTGGCTTGGAATCCGGCCGCAAGCCTCCACAGGAACAAGGTTAGCCAGTCAGTAGATGCACATAAAGTAGATGAACATACAATGCCACACAATGCCATACAATTGTTATCCATCAACACATCACCAACACATACAAAAATCGCAAATCCTACCCCGCCCCAGGGCAACATCTCCGGTTATACCATGGGTGCATTGCATCAGTCCTGAGTTGCCAGCAGGCCCCAGGTGGAAGCACCACGGCCATGTCACAGTTACGCGCCTGCGAGGCTGGGTGTCCTACTGTGTGCTTCCTGGTGGGAAACCCATAGGAATATGGGAAAATCATAGGAAAACCATAGGAAAATGGAGGTTTACCCTCTGGTAAACATACAAAAAGCTATTGAAAATTGCCATTTATAGATATTTATAGTGAGTTTTCCCATTAAACATGGTGATTTTCCATAGTTATGTAAACGTTTACCAAAGGGTAATGGGCGATGTTAAGCATTATTTAACCATCAAATTTGATGACTGGTTTGGAAGACTTTCTCTTACTGGTGCTAAACGTAGGGAACCGGGGAATGATCCACAATATCTATTAATAATATTTTATAATAATCCCAGCAACCCCCAGCAACCCATCCATTCCCTACTAAGTCCTTGCAAATGAAGATTGCTCTTTTTTGGGTTAGTGTGTGTTGAAGGTGGTATGCCTGAACATTTGGGACCGCGCTTTTCCAATCTTTTCCACATATATCCCCAAACAAATGTTTCACTGCACGGAAACGATTGATTGATCGGCTTGGTATAACCATCTCTTTTGGCAGACCTATATTGTCCGCTTCAATACCCTCGAATACCCTCCCGTTTATGGCTTCGATGAATCTTCCTTCCATGGGGTTCAGGGGTTCACCTGACTTAAAGCAGGCCATATGTGGCCATATGTGCTCCCCCAGGTATGTTGGGTCACAAATAAAGCTAATTACCCTCTGGTAAACTAACATAGCAGTGGAAAATCACCATTTTTGATGGGTAAATCAGCTATAAATGGTCATGTTCAATAGTTTTTTGTATGTTTACCAGAGGGTAACTACAGATATCTACAGATCAATTTGTGAAGCTCCGGCGCTGTGAACCGTAGAGATCAAACAGCAATTTCTGACCCCAAACCACGCCTTAAAAAATCACAGGACTGTGAACAACTATAAACAAGATTAATTATGTTTGGATGATCATTAAAAAGGTTATTTCAGACCAAAGAGTTTACCCCAATTTATCCAAATCTATTATTTTTGGTTGCCATAAATAAACCCAAAAACTCCAACCCCTCCAAAGAGAGGCGCAGCTGGAGTTGGCCGCCAATGAGCTCCATATGACGCAGCAGGCATTGAAGTTGTCCCAGGCGCAATGGATCAACACAACTTGACATCTTTGACACCCGGAAATCTCCAAAAACGGCTGGAAAACACCAGGATTCTTCAGGATTTTTCTAGAGAAACTATGAGAAACTCATATATTTCCCCACCTGTCAGGTGAGGATTGTTAGATTTTATGATATTTTATGTCAGCTGGCCTCCTTCTCCTCCGCCGGACCTCAACTGCAAGCTCGTGACCTCAGTGGTCCCTGCCGGACCTGAACAGCAAGCCCAAGATCAGAGTGTTCCCCGCCGGACCTCGACCACAAAGAATCTTCGAAGATATAGCAGATAGAATGCCAGAGAGAATGTCAGAAGATATGCCAGAAAGTACGTCAGAGTAGATGCCAGATAGAATGTCACATAGAATGTCAGAAGATATGCCAGAAAGTATGTCAGATAGTCAGAATAAATATGCCATATGTACTTCCAGATGGTATGTCAGAAGCTATGTCAGGATAATGTTTCACGGTGGAGGTCACTCGAAAAAAAACATGTTTTTCCCAAAGGTAAAACCTGGTGAAACAATCCAAAGCCGGGTCTATTGCTGCTGAAATCAATCGTTTTGCCATTCAAATCCAAGCTTTCCAAGCTTTGCGGAGAAGATTGGGGTGTACGTAATCTATCTGGGTTTGTCTGAAAATGTTGGGTTAATCTTCCCAATGAAATAGCCATTTAAAAACGGGATAATGATCAGCAAAACCATTGGGTTTAGGGGTACACTATTTTCAGACACATCTATCTTCTGGCTGGTTGAATCTCTACTTGCTGGTGACATCATACAATTTGAAGCTTTTTGTGGCGTGCAATTCTCAGCTTGTCTTGAATAGAGCCACAGTTGTTACTGGTTAAATCGTGTAAAATACCCTGCAGCAAAGCCTCATGTACTATAGGCGTATTGACCTTGCTTGGCTATAAATCCGATAGCGTTGGTTCAAATGAGCTGTTGCTTAACGGATGTTTCCTTGGAAATTGTAGCTTACCTGCTAAAATACAAATCCCCCAATTCTACTGGGCAAATAATTTTGGTCTACTGGTTGAATGCATATGTTTATTTTTGAGCAAATCCACATTAGGGGAAGGTATCACGACATCACCTTGTCGCCACCATAGATTATCATTGGTAACCGTTCGTGTAGGGAAGCGACCATCCAACCTGACCTTACTTCAGGTTAGTGAATGTTTATCGTTTACCCAGATAGTAAATCAACCCATTCAATCCATTGTTGATGAGTTGATGGCCTCAACTTTTCATGGTTAAATCAACTAAAGAACACATGTTTCCCCACCTGCCAGGTGAGGGTCTCTAGATTTGATCAAGAGTTGCTTCCTTCTCCTCCTCCCCCAGCAGCCTCGGATCTGAACTGCGAGTTCCGAATCACACTGGGCACTGCCCGACCTCAACGGCGAGCGCCAGATGTCAGATAGAATGCCTCAAAATGCCACAAAGACTGTACCATGGGCCCATGGGCTCCACCAATCTCCAGGTGACGCCGGGCCAAGCGCGCGCGGACCTGGCGCAGCTGGAGGCACGTCTGGACCGGCTGCAGTGCCACAGCATCGACGCGGTGCCATGGCTTGGATGGCTTGGATGGCTTGGAGCCTGTGGAGCCTGGAAGATTCAGCAGATTTTCATCACTGATTTTTGAGTTTGGAACATATGACCCGGCCTGGTAAACCCATAGGAATATGGAAAAATCACAGGAAAACCATAGGAAAATGGAGGTTTACCATCTGGTAAACATACAAAAAGCTATTGAAAATGACCATTTATAGAGAGTTTTCCCATTGAAAATGGTGATTTTCCATAGTTATGTAAACGTTTACCAAAGGGTAATGGGCGATGTTAAGCATTATTTAACCATCAAGTTTGATGACTGGTTTGGAAGACTTCCTCTTACTGGTGCTTGGTAAGTAGGGAATTTTCGGGAATGATCCATAATAACTATTAATGATAATCCCAGCAACCCCAATTCCCATCCAATCCCTACTAAGCACCAGTAAGTGATGCCCATGGTGTCCCAAAGATTGTTAAATCGGTTTACAACTCTCTAATATGTTAAGGCTTATGGTAGATATATTATATCGCGCTAGATAATGGGTTTATAAGCTAACCAACTTTGAACTGGGGGGCACCACTTCATGATCTTCCGTGATTCCATGATATTCCTACATCATTTGAGAGACCTTATTTTTTTGTTTTTTACTTCTTATGTTTTACAGTAAATGAGAGTCATTTGGGACATGTTGACTGTTTTATGTGTTTTTTCGTGTTTTGGGGGAATGCTAAAATAACACATTCGAGACGATTTCAGTGTCCTTTAATGTCCTTTATACTTTCGTTTATTCTGCTGGGAATTTGCATTTCTGCGAGTCATTGGCCAAATAATTGCATCAATCGTCAATGTTTGGTGCTTGTTTGTTACAATGGCTGAATTGTGAACGGAATTGGCATATTGCAAGAATCCCAATAGTAAACGAATTGGAGGTTTCAATATATTCTTATTCTGCATTCTCAACCACAGCTGGGGACTGCCATGAAGTGATGTCAACATAACATATGCAATTTTTATCCGACCATACATCTCAAATAAGAAAATGCATATGTCATAGCTCTGCGTGTTCAACACGCATGTAATTTGTCACAGTTTGTTTGTGAATTAGGTCTAATATGGTATAATAACAAAAATATATACTCCAAGTTATAGCCATACAACAGGGAAAACAATGATAAACCACATTAAGACTAAGTGGATTTTGATGGAGCGTGGGGTGCCCTATTTTCAGTCAAACCCATGTTTGGTATCTGGCCAGGTTTCTCAACAACCTGTGGCTGCTGCCGTTCCCCAATGCCATAACCATCCCGATTTGGGGATGGTTTTCATTGGGGGTTTGAAATTGGGCCAGTTCCTCTTCCCCAGTGATGGAACCCATCCCAGTGGCCTGCAAGGTGTCCACAGCCGGGCTTTCATCTCAGGCGATGGGACCATTGGACAAACAGCCCCATCCTGAAGCTGACCCAAAATGAGATGCTCCCTTGCGAGTTTTTATGGAGATACCCTCTGGTAAATAAACATAGACCCTGAAAATAGCCAATTTTTAATGGAAACTAGTCTTCCAACCCCTATCTGCCAGGGTCTATGTTAATTTACCAGAGGGTAAAATGGAGATACTCCCCCCCAGCATTCTCATGAATTTTCAGCCCAAACTTGCCAACAGGATGGCTTCCAAAATCTTCCGTGGATCATCTCTTTCCGGAACATTTTTCGTCAGCTTGATGCTGAACTCAATTTGTTTGGTGGAACCTGTAGGACCCCACATTTTCCAGGCTTCACCTGCATAAAATTCAATGACATCATATAAAATCCCAAGTTTGGCTAAGCAAATCCAGTTTTTTGTTGCAAAAAAAACGTTTGTTGGCCCCAATTTCTTTCCTTGGCCGTGACACGTCCAGGATGAAGACGCGGCCCGCACTCTGCGGAGGTGCCATAGTTAGAATCTGGTTCTTGGGATTCAACTTTGCTTCGATGATTTGGCCATGGAAATGCCATGGTCCACATTGTTTCCAAGTTGGCGTCCGTGAGCTTGGATCCAATGTTGAAAGCAAACTTTGGAGGTTGGTTCATCTTGCTTGGGCATTGTTTC
>Ga0126342_10007975_pt1 | contig 18932 bp, 16 predicted proteins | sample Cyp1metagenome_FD_92528 | JGI IMG/M metagenome (GOLD analysis project Ga0126342, IMG submission 92528) | Coral microbial communities from Lord Howe Island, Old Settlement Bay, Australia - Cyphastrea 1 metagenome | ecosystem: Host-associated > Invertebrates > Cnidaria > Coral ... | reverse complement strand
GATAGGATTAGACAGGATTCGTTAGGATTATATAGATAGTTTTAATTAGCTTTGACTCAGATCAGGATTCAATAAGATAGAGTTCATTAGATGTGTTTAATTAGATCGGATTATTTTTATGTACTAAAATAATCTAAAATCTGTTACTGGCTCTTGCCAGCATTGGGCACTCAAGATGTGGCCATGGATCAATAGCATCACAAATACCATTAGGGGGATGAACATCCCAGAGGCCGTGGCCCATTGAAATAGATGATTTTCCCAGCGAACAAAACCTCCATTTAGTTCAGGGATTTTCCATATGTCAAATAACCAGATGGTAAATTCATTTACCCCTCTGGTAAACTAACAGTTTGCGACATTTATTCAATGGTCATAGTTAAATAGTTGATTTACCCATGAACAATGGGGATGTTCTAGCGTTTTTTTCTATGTTTACCAGAGGGTACCCTCTGGTAATTTAACGTAACTATGGAAAATCACCATTTATAGTGAAATTTCCCATTAAAAATGGTGATTTTCCATAGTTATGTTAGTTTACCAGAGGGTACCAGCTATTTTCACGCCATTAACCAGGTGTCCTTAAGGTTTTGACCCATTTCGAGGCAGCGGCGCGGCGCGTGGCCGCTGCGCGTAGCACGGTGAGCACCACTGTGACTTGATCGTTGTTCCATGGTGGTTTACCATAGGAAAATGGAGGTTTTAATGGGAAAACCATGGGAAAACCATAGGAAAATGGAGGTTTACCCTCTATTACCCTATGGTAAACTAACATAACTATGGAAAATCACCATTTTTAATGGGAAAACTCACTATTAATGGCCATTTTCAATAGCTATGTTAAATTTCCAGAGGGTAATATCCCTAACCTTCCAGTTACCTTTGGGAGAGGTAACCCAGGTAACCACTTCAATTACCCATGAGACAGGTCAGACAGGTAACCAAACATAGTTTCCGGAACCAGGAAGACTAGGGTATGATTTAACATCCTCTAAACTTAAACTATTTCTGGGGGCTGCTTAATGTTGGAAGGGGTTGAGCATGGAAACCAACTCAAAACTGATGCAGAAATTCATAAGCAAACAATAAACGTAGGTACTTGTCTCAAAAACCGGGGCAACACTCCTTTTTGAATTCAACCTCTCGATTTTGACGGAGGTTTATCAAACAATACGTTAAATCTTGGATGTAATCGTAAAATTATGTGGTTTTAGTCCTTCGCCTCAAAAATGGGATGGTTTCCTGTAGCAATTCGCGAATTTTAGTGACCCCCTGAAGATCAGGATTTGTTGAACCATGGAGAGTAAAGGGTCTAGTGTCAGGGTTTGATGCTGATGTGTATAGCATATTTGAACGTGATACTAGCCATGAGCTGTGAATTCCGACCGTCGATCAACAAGAGAACTAATCAGCTGAGATCTTTGAATTTGGAAACTGCTGGCATGTGTAGCACATGGCATCTCTGAATTTTCTACGATGGTATTTGATATGTCGTATGATTACGTTAAGTAGACATAAGTAGACCAGCCTTTTTGACTCGTGGTTTCTTCAAAAATTGTCTATGTTGCTTCAAGACTTGTTCAATGCATTCTTTGATACCATGTTCGCAGACTTGTTTGCTGTCATACTGCATCACACCCACATTCAGACTATGCCTCACCCCAGGACCCTGACAAAATCGCTTTGAATATTCAAACCTGCCGTCTTCCATGATCCATGGAACCATGACTTCCATTTCTCTACGTCATCATATATATAATATCATATACCTAGACTCTCCAAATACCCCCCAAAAATGGTAAACGTACTAACATGTATGGCTAAAACAATGTAAAACAGTATTTTGCCTACAAACGGATCTTTTTCTCCCTCACCTGAATCAAAAATCGATCATCCCGGCTAGGTATATACATATATATGATATATACGTATCCTGGTTGGTGGTTTGGAACATTTGTTTTTTCCATACATTGGAATAATCATCCCAACTGACTTTCATATTTTTCAGAGGGGTAGGTCAACCCCAAACCGGTCATATCACCTTAGAAATCGTTCATCGTTCATCGTCCCAGGTGGAACAATCTGCTGAAGCGCAGCGCTTGGCCGTGGCCCGCACTGAGGAGGCGGCCAAGTTGGAAGGCGCCGTGCGCAGTGAGTTGGAAGCGGCCAAGGCCGGTGCCCTGAAATGCCGGTGCCCCCGTGGGAACATGTGGGAACCAGGCGTTGCGGCGTTACGGCAGGAAACATATGAGGGTCTCCATAGTCATGGGGGGTACCCCCAAATGGATGGTTTATAAATTTTATAATGGAAAATCCTCTTAAAAGGGATGATCCGTCTTTGAAGAAATAAATTGGCTGGTTTCAGATGGTCAAGGTCAAGCATGTTTAAGATTGTTTAAGGTTTTTCCGATGTAAATCATTGCCACTTTTGTTGGGACAAGTGACAAGTGGTGTATTTCACCAGTGTTTACCTTTTGATTTAGCCCAGTACCGCGAAAAATCAAGTACCCTGTAGGTAATCAAACATGATTAAACTTAGCTTGCTGGAAAAATCTGGAAAATCCCTCATTTACAGACAGATGATGTTCCCATTCAAGGCCTCTATTTGGGGATTCCCCGGCCAGGCCTCCATTAAGGATGCCATGGAACGCTACCGAGCAGCTGGGAAGGCGCGACGTTTTTCGATGGGAACATTCCCTTTGATCATTTGACACAGCGGACATCACCATGTTTAACAGGTAGATCATGAATCATAATTCATCAATCAATAGGCCATATGGGCCATGTATGGCCATGTTCCACAGCTATGTTACTGTAAATATTTTGAGAGCACAATGATTATACAGGGGTTATGCTACAGGCTGTATTGCGGATTAAATTAGGACCATGGGATTCAGCAGAATCTCTATGAACCAGCCAGCAAAAATGGGATGACAGAGGGCTTTGAACACTGCCTGGTCAAACCTGCATAAAATGAGAATAGGATATCATGCAATATGCTAAAATATAATGAAGCTATTGAATTAGAGAAAAAAAACTGTGGTGAATGGATCCCTTAACTTTGTTTTTTTGGATCTACGGTGACTGATGACTCAGTAGTGCTTCGCAAACTTTAAAGATCTTTTAATGGGGGAAACTCAACGAAACTACATCCAGAAGAGTTGCCGAAAGTCATCTTCCATCAGTTTCCCAAGTCTCAGCTTTTACCCATTCAATCCATATGACTCCATATGAATCCCATCCTAAGATGGAAGGACAAGTATGCATATGGCATTTCATAAAACCCGTGGTTCAACCTGGATCTCGTCATCTTGGGGCCCTTGGGGCCCCAGGACAAGGAGGCCAAGACGATGGAGCTCCAGGCCAGAGTGGATCAGGGCTATTTTATCAGATGTGTTCAGACAAACCCATGTGTTTTCCTGATTTTTCTTGGGGCATGATCTACAAACGCCAGGTTATTCATATGTGTGGACTCACCCCATGGGTTGTTCTAAGCGGATTACATGCCTTCCTGGCCCGCTGCAGTATCACTTCGGGGCATTGCCCTAATGAATTGCCCAAGCTGCTACAATGCTCACATGATTCCGACACATTGGAATTTGTGGTTAGAAGTTGTTCTCGTTGGGTTGCAGTTGTCCCGAAGCGGTTTATGGGGTCAGTACAATCGAGGACTTAACAAACCAACCCCAAATGCGATCTTCGAATTCCATTAGCAAGTCAAAGCCGCTAGATGTAAATCCAACACATTCAAAAAAATAAATCCATTCCATTGAGAACATGGAATCCATCGCTAGCCGCTATCAAACCATGCAACGTCATATTATATAAACCAATTTAAAGCATAATTAAAAGCCGCATTTTTTTTCCAGATGCTTTGTTTGTTCGAACCGCTAGGGCAAGACTTCAGAGTTGGAAGACGGCCAGAAGCAGCTGATGTCCGTGGCAGTGGAGTTGGAGGAGGTCAGACCTTCTGGACATGTTTATGCCATGCTTGTGCCATGTTTGTGGCATTCAAGGAGATAAATTTTGATGGACCACAACATGTTTTTTTGTTGGTTGTTTTAGTTTAGATCGTTTAGGATTGCCAGCAAGTGAAAATCATGAAATCCTCAATGCACATAGAGAGAAAAAACACGTCCAGAATTTTATAGTCTAGATTCTAGATTGTGTTTATCCTTGGTTGGTCCAGATTCATAGTTTTCTGGCCCATGTGGATTGACTTGCACGCTCCTTGTTTTCCACGGCCCTTCCGATGATACTTATATAGCACATAACTCCCATGTTTCCAACTTTGCACATTTGATTATTTTTTGGATTGTTAAATCCCCATGTAGTATTAGTAACCAAGCCAGGGCATATAATCCAATCAGTTGTGGTCCCATATTACTTGTATTCCCATATCTGTCACGGTCAAAAGATGGGTTCGTTTCCCATATTGGGGGGATTGTCATCAATCGATTAATAGGAAGTGAAATACCCATCATAAGGATTTCCATTATGGGATGTATGACCACAAATCATTTACCATCTTTTGACCCTTATTTCAGCTATGTTCAGGTTAGTGAACCAAGATATCTCAGCCAGATAAGCCACCAAAATCCACCAAAACCCACCAAAAATCCATGATAAAGAATCCCATCATTTTCCCCAAATAAAAAACAGATGTTTGATCCCCTAAGCCACTCAGATCCACTAAATAATCCACTACAAATCCTATAATCGCCATAGAATCTCCATATTCAAATTGGCTGTTCCTTGAGGCCACCCTGCGTTTGGCGGAGCTCAAGGCCGGGCTCAGAGCGGGCGAGGAGCGCGAGCTGAGTTTGCAGCAGGAGTTGGAAGCCACACGCGCGCTGGCGGCCAAGGAGAGGGATGGACGGCCATGGTGAGAAAATGATGCGAAAAACCATGGGAAAATGGATGATTGCTATGGGGAGAATATCGGATTTTTTGGGTAAACATTGGGTAAATCAACGAACTCAATGGGCCATGTTCAATAGCTATGTTAAATTTCTCAGAGGGCATATGATTTAATATGATTTTATAAAGGGAGAATTCATCATGGGATGTGATGTGGGTTTGTCTGAAAATGCGATAAGCGCAAATCCAGGGGGTAAACACCATGTTCCCCACTAAATGGTTATGCCCAAACAAAACAATTTCCCCCAAAAAAAACTATTAATCATTTCATTCACATATGATTCATATTGCATTGACTATAATTAGATCGGTATATATATAATACAATATATTATAATTAAACCATAAACCATAGTTTACGATAGTAATGGTCATGAAATGCTGACTTACAGTAGTAGCCTCAAAAAGAAAGGTAAAAGCCTACTAAAATATATATAGAGATCAAATTTACTCTTATATTTTTTTGGGTGGTACTACAATCACGCTCCGAGAGAAGTAGACATGGAGACCATCAAAAACAGGATTTGTCCATCTGATGCGGAAATTTCATGGGTAATGGCAAAAGAGGTGAGCTTGACCATCCAAAATTGTGATCATGAAACACTGGGATGAAAATTGTTCAAAAGAAGAAAACTTGGGGAATGAGGATGGAATCAAAACGTCAACATCCACAAAATATGGATCATCTGGATCATCTATGGCTTCTAACCTTGGTGTTTCATTGTAGAGACTAGCCCTGAGTGCCACCTTCGCCTTCACCAACAGCCCCGAAATCCCGTACTAATCCATGGTTTCCTTATGGGTCTTAAGCATCAGGTGGATGAGGTTCAAGACTTACTATAGAGGATAAGGATATCAAGTCAATTGACTCAATGCGGGAAGGTTTGTTTGTTCCGATGCCTTGATTTTGGGTCGGTGAAACATACTATATGGGGGGGGTCCTAAAATAGGGGTACCCCCAAATTCATTTTAGTACGATTTTCCTTTATAATCCATCCATTTTGGGTATCCCCATTTGTGGAAACCCCCATATATATTACATCCATCATCAAAAAGCGAACATGGTTGAAACCACAAAGCATGGGCATCTTGATGCCCAACTATGCCCAACTCCTTGGTCATGGCCAACAAAAAATGGCCGAATATCAAAGATACCCTCTGGTAATTTAACATAACTATGGAAAATCACTATTTTTAATGGGAAAATCCACTATAAATGGCCATTTTCAATAGCTATGTTAAATTACCAGAGGGTAAACACCTCTATTTTTAGTATGTCAAAGCACCTCCGGACACCTTTTCTAGCAGCCTATGACGATAGAATCCGATCGAACGTCGAGCCGAATCATATCTCCGAATGAACCGAATGAACGGAGAAATCTGCAACCCCAAGACATTCGGGTGTTCAAGCACCTTGGTTTTCCTGCAGATGTGCCTTGCAAATTGAACATCAATTGATTGCTTGCAAATTCACCCCAGTTAGTGGGTTTTCACATGTTATAACCCAGTTAATTATAGTTTTACTCAATTGTATATTTATAAACAGGAATTCCGGAGGGGTAGTCCAGTTGTAGCTGGAGTTATAAGATGTTGTAACCCACTTACTACATTTATATATATATATACGTAAAAACATGTACAATGTACAATGCTGGAACCACCAAGAAATTGACAATTAAACACCCAGGGGAGTTCTCAGCCCACGCAGACCTCTGCAGAGCATTTGGCAAGTCAGCGATCCAACGAAGCGGCGGCGGAGGCGCTGGAGATGGTTTTTGTCTGAAAGTTGGGTATCCCAAATCCTTGGCGTAAAAAATGCCTCATTCCAATGGAAATCGGACACTTTACCAACTCAACAGTGTTTTGTTCACTGTTGATGTTTTGTACTTTGACCTGGAGAATGGGACGACATTTCTACTTGGACACAGTTTGATGCCAGGCCGCATCTCTACAGACACTCCAGCTACAGGAGGAGCTGCGGACCCAATAGGTCAACCGATAGGTCCAATTTGGGACTTACTGCAGGCATTGCTATGGCTCACATGAACCAAAACACTATTTGGAAGAGGAACATCTGGAAACAGGTGAAATGTATGAAGATGTTCCATGTGTTAATGTGTTCTTCTCGTTTGCGATGTTGCTTTGCTTATCAGGCAACATCAAAGTGGCAAGCCATGGCAAGCCAGCATTCCCCACAGGAGCTCCGAGAGGCGCAGGGGGAAGTCCAACGACAGAAAGAGCTCCTGGAGGAAGAACGGCAAATGAGCCCTGACTAAAAAAACACGGAGAGTGAACTGCTGGGATTTTGATGGATTTTGGGTGGAAATTCCATGGTATTTCCTGGAATGGTCATGTTTTTTATCATCCAGAATTGGGATTTCTCATGGGGAATAGCTAGGGAAAATTACGAGTTTTTATTTTTTGAGGGGATAGTAATTACATGATAGTACTATCTTACATGAGTTTCTGTGTTTTGTATTGGGTCACCATTGTTCTGTTTCTGGCTGCGAATGGGTTGGGAATAGGTCTAATAAGGATGTGTATGTACATATTTATATATATATACATGTAAATGTAATATACTATAATAGCGTGACGTGATATATACCAAGAATCAATGTGCTTTAATATGGTTTAATCATCCATCAATTTATCCATGCAGATATTTATATATAGTTGTTCTTATACTGCATGCGTATATATATATATAATTATATATATGTTTACACATGTGTTTAACACCGATCCAACTGCTACATTACAAGTCAAACATCATACAAAACATAAAGCATGAAATATCGCCATGACTGCTTAAGAGCTGGGGATTGAAGAGTCGGAAGAGTTCTACTTGGATCTAAACCCCGATGTTCGATGTCTGAATCCGAGTGGCCAGGAACATCGTTTTTCTTATCAAAACATGGCCAGGCAATCACTGGCTTTTTAAGCCCCTGGGCCCTGTGAAAGTTGGATAGATGGTGCGGTCTGTGCCTACCAGGTTAATTTGGGGCTTTATGAAATTTCACAGTTTATCTTTGCAAATGCCCAAGTGAACCTTGGGATGCACCCAAGCCCCTAAGGGTTGATGGTGGCTAACCCCAGGCCTTGATTTCTGGCACCTGACTGGGGTGCGCCGAGGCTGCAGTTGGAACGTGATGGCCACCACGAGAAGCACCACACCCTGCTGCAGGAGAGGTTTTGACCTGTGCTCGTAGGTCAGCTCCCAAGGACCAACGAATAGGAATGGAATCAGAATCGCATAGATGACTGCGGAAGAAGATGGCACATGTGCATAATATATATATATATATATACGCGTATATACATTATGAAAAAGATACAAATAGATTATAGTCACCTGATCACATGTTTGCTGACTCAGTGATAGGGTAGTTTATATTTGTTTGGCCACAGGGAGTGTATGTCATGTTATGTCACCTCATGAGACATAGCAGATCCAAGACTTGGTTGAACGCAATGCTCATGAAAAATGTTTTTGAGAACCGCCCAATATGACAAACAGCAAACAAATGAAACTTGTGTATATTTGTGTCACTTGCCCTTCAAACGAAACCACTTAAAAGTCATAGTTGTTGGTGAATTCCCCGTGTTTGCTGGTTAAGTCTACATGTTATGTTGCTTGAAACGGTAGTGACTGATCTTGTCCTTCAAAGCCGCCCGATGCGCAAAAAAGTACGAGACGAGTTTCCCATCATTTTTCCCTTGACTTAAATCCACAAAAAGAAAAGGAAAACCCTGATGGAGCAGAAAGAACAACAAACCAGGGCCTTGATTTCCGTTAAGAATCGCTTGACGGTTATTGACGCCCAATTGGTGAAAGTAGAGACATATGTATACGCAGCACGGTTTTTCAAACATGGCGAAACCAAACTTGTCACACTATAGCAACCCCCAAGCAGATGCAGCAAGGCTTCTATTAAATATGATATTCTACCCTTATTCAAAACATTCATATCATTTTAGAATTGGTTGCTGAAATCATCATGGGCTTACTTTCAACATCTTTCAACACCCATCTTCGGTTTCACCAGGAGCTCCACACAGAGCTTCACCATGAGCGTCAGCAGTTGACCGCAGCACATGACAACTGCCACACGGAGCATCAGCAGATGTTGTGCAGCGCCATGGTATGATGGGATGGGAGCCTTGATGTTGTGCTCCCATTGACCATGATTTTCCCAAGATATTTACCATCTGGTTATTTAAACAGAGCCATGGTATAGATGGCCCTAATCGAAATAGATGGTTTACCGAACTTAAAAATGGTGATTTTCCATGGCGAACTGTTAAATAACCGGATGGTATACTATAAACCTCCATCAAGTTCGGGGATTTTCCAGCCAGCAAGAGTTGATAACCGGAGGGTAAATTAAGTTGGAGCCTGAACGTAGCCCATGTTCGGTGGAAACTAATCTTCCAAGCCAGTTAAGAATTTGACAGGGTCTACGTTGGGGGGGTTGGTAAGCTAACTTCAGACTGATTGGAAACTGGATGATTGTCTCCCAGCAACATGTCACTATAGAAGTTTCAACATAGCTAGGAACGTTTAGCATTTACCCACCCCCTCACAAGCACAATAAGTAGAGTTAGCTTAACTTTGCTGCTTACGAACTGTATGGTTCAGTTATATAATTTCTCTATAAGTTTAAGATATTTTACTTAGCAATGTGTTTTTTTTTCAAACGCGGGACTACCCATTCTTTGCTCCATATCCCTTATTCGTTGTTACAAATTCTATGTTTGATGGGCCTATCACGCTAATAGTAAATATCCCGCAAAGGCCAAGGAATGGCCAACGGCCCCTAGCGAGCAGATCGAATACATTGGACAAAGGTCTCGTTTGGGGGCAGGCGTTAGGGGGAAGAGATCTGTTTTACACACACACATATACATATTATATATAGCTCCCTATACCCGGTCATGTTGATCCCCTTCAAACTTATAGCCTTATTTCTTCCATTTGGGAGGACATTGGTATCATTAGTTGGTTTGGGTGAGTCTTAATCAACATGTTTAACCCCTTGCAACTCCTGTAAATTCTCACATCCCCCAATTGCTTCGCATGGATCTTCCCTGCGTCACCGATTTAGATCATCCAATTGGTGGCTAAGGATGACATGGTGACATCCGATTGGTTAAAGGATCAAAAGAACATTCAGATCCTTCCGTTTTATCCCAGGACTTCTGAAAGGGGCATGTCTCCGAAATGTGCTAAACGCATTTAAAAGCTGCACATCATGGTCCAGCACAGACAGTGACGCTTATTAGCTGGGATGGGTCACGATGGCTGCAGACAGGCCCAGAAATAGAGTCGTGAGAGCCTATATAGTTTTTGAACATAGGTATAATATATATAGGATAAATATATAGATTATATATTATATAGGACTTTATTTTCTTTGCATTAGGACTCGGTTCCTCCACTTGATTCATTCTTTTAGCCACCAGGGAAAACTGACCTGAGAATCCGAGAATCGGCCTGAGGTGCCCGGCAAGAGTTGGAAGAAGAACGAAAGAAGCACTCTGAAAGCAAGGAAGGTGCGACAAGAAAAAATATCTATGGTATCCAGCTAGGATGCATAGACTAGAGGATGTTTTTCCACATCTTCGTTCTCTGTATGGTTTCTGGTTTCTGTATGGTTTCTGTATGTTTTCATATGGTTTCATGCCTTGTGGATCTTCGCGGTGTGAACTCGAGAAAAACCTAGCTTGGTTCTGTGAGAACAGTGAGAGCAGCCCCCGTTTCCATGGAGAAAAAGTAGGTGTGTTTTCCAGTGTGATATTGATATGTTGTTTGATGTTGTTTGTTTTCTGCTAGAACATTGAAAATCAATGATCATAATCATGATCAATATCACCTTGGAAAACATTATCATTATGAGATGATGTGTCCTACGTTTAGCACCAGTAAGTCAGTACCTACTTTCATATTTCAGCCATATTTTAGCCATCGGTCATGCATCGGCCGTCCTCCATGTTTTATCCAAGTGCCCAAGGTCAACAGTAATCCCTTCCCCCTAATACTGAACACCCCCTTAGAAATAATGGTTTACCCTCTGGTAATTTAACATAGCTATTGAAAATGGTGATTTATAGTGGATTTTCCCATTAAAAATGGTGATTTCCCATAGTTATGTTAGTTTACCAGAGGGTAGTAGGGAATGTCCACATAATTGGGACCATTAATGGGGTGTTTAATATTCGGGGGAATTACCTACCCATCCTCTTGGGCTTGCTGCTGTCAGGTACCAAGGGCCTGTTGCTGCAGCACGTGCGGCACATTGGCACGCTGGAGGGCAAGGCTGGTGGAATGGATTTCAATGGGACCCCTGGTGATTTGACAGTTTGTGAACTGGAAAATCTCCATGGTTAGTAGCTCAATATAGGAAAGTCATCCATAAGTGCACCATTTGTGCGATGTTAAATTAAGTGGAGGGTCAATTCAAAAGGTGATGTCTCACCCTGAAGTGAGGGCATTGGTCAAGCGGCCACATAGGATTCAGAGAAAGTCCACTTGAGAGGTGGGGTGTTTCTCAACCGTTGGAATGCCAAAGGCCCCCTATTTTTTTTAAGCCATTTCAGTCCATATTTCAATGATTTTCAATGGTTCACCTTGACATACCCTGACACTTTTAACATCTTTTAAACATCCTCGGAACGCACTTGCTCCGTGGTGCCCGGCCGTGTCACGGTCAAAGCTGGGTCAGTTGATGTCAGTTGCAGGTCACAGGGCTCAACACCGAAGCGAACTTCCTGAAGGGTCGCATCAGCGAGCTGCAGGCTGTCCCGCTGACGTTCCAGAAGCCACCAAAAGCTGTAGAAAATAATGAAAGCTTGGCATTCTCTTGGAGCCCCTGGTGACTGTATGATGACTGTATGATGTGGTAGGTGATGATTCCATAAGTTTCCATGAAAATCGAGACGATGGAGAGATGTGATTGGAGGGTCTTGTTGGGAAATATAGTCATGGTCCATCCGTGTGCATTCCTTTTCCATTTTTTTAAATAAAAATGTCCTAAGTATAAATGTTGGTGGAATATTTTGGTTTGTTGATTTTGGGGTCCAAAAGGAGAAGGGGGGGGTTGATATGTTCAAGGGAATTCTTCACCAATATATAGCTCCAACATGCTCCAACAAAATCAAGCAGTATCAATAGAATTCAATAATATGGGTAAAACAATAGTAAACCACCAATTTAGGGAATGGTTGATTACCACCTATTGATGGTGATTTGGCGCATGGTTTATGGCATTGTTTTAATCGCGTGAAATCTTTTCCGGACTGAGCCGCCCCAGGTGATTCTTCAAGAGTCTGAGGCGCACATGGTGAAGCAGGGCCAGGCCGGCGCCGGCTGCCAGTGCTGATTGGGGGGCCATCGATCCATAAAGGGATTCACATGATATTTATAGGTATTGATCCATAGCCATATGGTATTTTTTGGTATTTATTTATTTATGTATTTATTTATTTATGTGTTGCATCCAATTTCAGGGTGTGGAAGAAATTTTCTGAACATTCACAGCCTTTTTATGGGTCGTTCACAAGGATTCAAGAACCCCAGACAAGATCTTCTGTCGAATCTCCAGTTGCCTGGCGCATCAGGGGTCTCTATGGTTGCCTTTTTGATTCTCGATCATCACGTTTGGTGGTCACAAATTCTGATCTTTCTACAGGACATAAATATAAACCTTAATGAAGAAACCCACAGATAGTCCCCGTTGGTCTCGACTTGTTGCCCAAGTTTGATCCATTTTGAGCCACGGCAGAAGCCCTGTCAGGGAATCGCCGTGCTGAAGAAAGAGTTGGAAAAGGTGCCGACGTTGATGGCAGCGGGCAGTCCATTTGATAGTGGGGCAAAGACCAATCACCCCACCAAATGGGCAGCTGAACATTCCAACATATTCCAACACAAACGATTTGCTGCAAAGTCTTGTGGTGTGTTATATATATAATATAATAATTAGCCCTCATCCCCCCATTGTCCTTAAAACATGCGTTTCATTCCCCTCACCTTCTCGATTTTGAAAACGTCCTTCATCCATAGGACTCCTCCGAACTGATGGCAAAAGCCAGTGTTTTTTTCACGGTGAATTCATCGATAGCGCTTGCCCCTTCTCAGGCCAAGTTGGAGTCCGGCCGTGCCAAGTCTGAAGGCGAAGAGAGGCGCCAGGGCTGCCCCTTGTGGATGGTTTTATGCATAATTTCTGATTCATAGACCACCGTAGGAATAATTAATGGTGTCTTACCACAATGATTGATAGTAAATGATAGTAAGACATATAGGATGATAGGGCGACGCGGAGAGAGATATTGATAGAGTTCCAACATGTTCCAACTGTGATACACACACATATATATATATATATATACATATATACATAGTATACGCTGTATGATCTGTATGCTAGGGTTGTTATGTTATATTTAGAGGAATCACCCGACATACAACATATCCCTATTTCAGGATTTCACCTTCAAGTGCCTTAACTTGTTAAGATTTGATGGACTGAGATTTCGCGGCTTGAGGCTGGCCTTTGATTCGGTCGCCAGCCGACTTTTTGTGATGTGGTGATAAATTCCCCTGGGAATAAACATTCTGATTGATTGGTGAAGCATGTTTGCAAATTTTCCGATATGCTCTGGGAGGTTGATGAGCAAAAACAAAAATATATATTTTGAGGATGTTCAAGGGTGAGTGTTTCGCGTGAGCCATCTTAAAAAAGATGGTTCTTGATAGCGCGGAAAGCAGTTTGTCGGGCCAAGACGACCCCTGCAGGAATATGTTAGCATCATGGGATGCCCTCAGGCACTTTTGGGATCTTTTGGGATTCTTTGTGCCCAGCATAGCCAGACACCGCAACCATGACGCAAAGACGACATGTTTTTTTTTCTATCCCTGATGGTTGCTTCCTTGTTATTGGAGATATGCCCATTGGCATAAACAAGCCGGTGAGCATGTCGAACTATCCGGCGATGAGCCATGAAACGTTGGCGCACATGGCTGATGCATGCTGCAGCTGCGGTGCTGGTGTTGGCTTCAACGTCCTCAGTGAACTGCGGGCCGACGGACCTGGAATGCTTCTCAGAGTCACCTGACACCTATTGGCAAGGCATGGCAAATATCTCATGAATCAGAAGGTGTCATATTTTTGAAGGCATATTAGCATGTTATAACACAGTTTTTTTCTGGTATAATGGTCTGCATTTTTTCACTAGTGTATATATATATATATACATTTCAGATTACATACTGTTCGTAAATGTTCCAATATATACACATGCAAATGTTTGTGAGTAAATATATGACAGTGTATTCATATGTGTAAATCTAATATGTGTTAATATCATGTGACAAGAAGATGACATGTGATTTTCGGCGCTAAGACTACCGGGTTTCGGCACCCAAGGCGCATTCACCAGACTCTCAATGTGCCATGCTCCCGGCGCATTGCAGTGGCACTGGTGGGGGCAGGCACCTTTGCACGCAAGGCAGTGACAAAACCCTGATGTGGCGTGGTGGCCGTTGCTGATAGGAAATATTTGAAAACCCAGCTTTGGACCTATGAAACTGCAATTCTTGCAGCTCATGCTATGAATATCCATGAATGATGGATTACGATGTAATACATAGCTGACATAGCTCGCACAACTGAAAGCCATCCCTCTTAAACTTGTTAAGTTTTCCTGCATATTTCTGGATCATGTAGAATCACCTTTCAGGATGTCTTGATGCCAACAGTGTTTGTCCCGCAGGCCCACCTGCCATCGCTGCAAAGTGCCAGCGATTGCTTCGAGCTGGTGGCAATTTGGAGTCGTTCGCGACAAGCTGCAGAGGCACTTCAAGTCGAGGATCGCCACTTGCAGATCCTATACGGTGAGGACACAGTCCGAAAAGCTGGGAATGCATAGCTTGTTTGGATTGGTGGGTGTTCGTTTTGAGGGGTGTAACTGTGTAACTTGCAAGTCATCAACCAATGTTCGTTGATTAACGTGAAACACTGCGACATTTTGAGGAGTTGTTAAGAGCTGTAACAGCTGGGGAAGAAATCCAGAAGGTACCTTTGAAGGGTGGATAATATACCTTATAAAAGGATATAAAAGCTGGATCACCACTCCCATTAGTATGTATTGTGTCCGATCCATTGCATTGAAAAAGATACCGCTTTTTTTTCCTCGAAATCTTCAAATCAACCGTGTTCACCGTGTCACCTTAATTATTTGGTGCAAGCCGCGCTGACTTTTAACGCCCAAAGCGGTGAAAACACGAAGCACAAAGCTGTCAAGGCTAGTGACCCCCCCCCCTGTGTGGTGTTTTTTGCCGTACTGCACACGACCATCTCTGGAGTCATCTCAAATTCTTCGATCACATGACCAGGAGGGTTGGAGGCGACTACTGTCTGCAAATTTGAAGCTCGGCGGCTGATTTTGATGAAGGGAAAGAACACAGGATTAACAATGATTAGACTATGATCTTACAGTCGGATAATGGGAATAGATTTTACGGTAAATATACGTATGTATGAACAGAAGTCATGGTTTCCGGGGAAGATTTTTCCCTTATGGCTGCAGCTCGTTCCGATCCATATCCCGGGACCACATGCGATCCATACCCCATGATCCATACCCCTTTAGAGGACATGATCCATACCTATGATCCATACCCATGATCCATACCTCAGTAATTGCAAATCCTGGGCATGTATTGGTTTTGTTTCTGACTTGTACCTATGGGATTCTTCAGTTTCTGTTTCACGCATTGCGTTTTGAGTGAGGGCTATTTGATCTGTACGATTTAATTCGACGTCACGACGTCGCCCCCGAATTAACGAGGCAGAATTTTGAAACCAGGGGATATGTACATAGAGTATCTATATAACCCTCTGCCTGTACCCGAACCCGCGTGCTCGCTATTGCTAGCATAAAGGAATTTATGTTTGTGTTGGTATGATGGCTCCCAATCTATAGTTTAAAGTATACTTGGGGTTGTGAGGGGTTATGAACACAATATCCACCAAATCAGCCAAGGGTTATTCACGATTGGTTTCCGGTCCAACAAAAGGATTGAATTAGATTTTGAATCTACCACCAAAACAATCAGCCATAAAATTTAGAAATTCAGGTCCATTTCGTTCCATACCCCGATCCATACCAGTTCCATACCCGAATCATGCCATGTAGGACCCATCCCCCATCACAATTTATTGATATTCAAGTGTATTCAACGAGCTCTTCTTCGAGCTCTTCCTCTGACTCAGATAGTGATCATTGAAAACGAAAGCAGGTCCTTGCTTGCTCTTCGTGCCCCACGGGCCTCATGAACTCATTATATAGATATGTGCATATGTATTTCTATTATATATGTATGTATTTATTTCTATATTTAGATCTAAATAATATTATATTTATAAAATTTATATTCATATCCATGCAAGCCCTTATTACAAGGTCCGGATCAAAACGTTTGCTGACAACTCCTCGTTCCATACGTCCGGATCACCGCGGAACGATCCATACGGTAAATATATGTAAATATATGTGTGAGCAGAAACCATGCTTTCCGGGAAAGATCTTTCCCTTATGTTAACCAATCCATTGACATTACATATCCATTAACTGACATATCCATTCAATATCCATTGAATGCCCCTTCAATATTCATCATTTGACATTGGATATTGAATATCGATATCTAGTACTGCATATATATGGATATATATATAATGATATATATATATATTAATATTGATCCCTATATATATAAAGATATAAATACATGTCGGGGGGCAACGGATGATCTACGAGGTCTGGCGTTGCTTTGGAGATGTTGGATTTGGTGCTGCCTTTCCCTCAGCAAAGTCGCTTCATCCGAGAAGCTCTGGAGCACGGTTTGGCCATCGTGCAGCTGGGCGAGATGGGCTCCCAAGATGGCCATCCAATTGGAATGGGCACGGCTCAAGGCATGGCTCAATGGATTCGAATGTGAAGTGAATATATCCTCTGGTAATGACTAACATAGCCATGGTATAGATGGCCCATATAGAAAGATGGTTTACCTATCAGAAATGGTGATTTTCCATGGCTATCTTAAATAACCAGAGGGTATGTTGCAAATGACTGCCAGGTTGATCAGATTTGTGGTATGCCATATGCGGCCCTATTATGGCCGCATTGATTGAACATGATTGAACTAGAGGCCGGCATATAAGTGGCATTTTGGGTACCCAATGCGAGGTTCCCACAAATGACAAGGCGAGACCACATATTTCAGCTTCTAATATGTTGTACCTGCATGGATAGCTTGCAGGACCCCAGTTCTCCCCACAGTGTTCACCCATTTTGTTTTGACCTGAAAACGCATGTCATGTCTATCCATTTGCATGGTCCGAGGTTAAAGTGCTACCGGGCTCAAAATCCTGGTCAGTCATTCTAGCTACTAGTATTTGTGAATACTTGGCCATGCCGCCCATTCCCATACTATCATCGGTCTATGATTTTATGCAACCACCAGAACAGATAGAAAAGCACAATCCGATGCGAACATAGAGAGACAGTGTGTGTGTGTGAGATAGATAGTTTGGCCCTGTTTATCATTTTCAAGTTATATTAACCACCGAAAAGTTGGGAAAGTAAAATCCTGTCCCAAAAATATCAAAAAAAATCACGACATGTTACTTTCCCATTTTTATTCTGGGGTTATCCATGTGCAACGACTGGTGGCCGCATTCTAAAGCTCCGAGGTCGGAGAAACCCATTGCAGCCAGCAGCCGCGAAGCCAAAGACTTGATGAAGTTGGCTCAGCGCCGCTGGTTTGTGGCCGAAAATTGGAGGCGGCTACGGGATGGGATGGAGAAAACACGCACATTATGGTTGGTGGTTTGGAACATGTTTTATTTTTCCATATATTGGGAATAATCATCCCAACTGACTGTCAGATTTTTCAGAAGGGTAGGTCAACCATCAACCAGTAATTATAAATGATGGGATTTATCATCTCTATAGACGTCTATTTATTTTTTAGGGTTCTAGATGGTTCTAACACGTTCTATAACATTCTATCACTAGAATGTATATGAATATACTAGAACGTACAAATGTGGATCAATTGTGACGTAATCCATCGGTGATATATGGATGAGTGTTAGTAAAACAATCATAAACCACCCATATGTTGATAGATTAACTGCGACCTCACTATAAATGATGGTTAGAGAGAATAGCCTTAATTCAGGCACGTATGAGGTTGTCCTTAGACAGTTTTTACCTCAAACAGTGTTTGTCTCTATTGTTTCAAGAACAAGCACCCGCTTAGGAACACAGTCCTCCCTTCGCACAGCTTGGGGGAGGGCTGAGGAAAGCCGTGTCCTTAATTCAGGCTAGTGAATTATAATTCAGCCAGAATCAAGGGGTTTATAATCCCTATAGAGAGAGATAGTGGTTATAGTGACATGTGTGTTTTCTCCTTGGTGGTTCACCCCAGGAATCGCAAGTGGGTTAGTTCACCTCAGCTCTTTTACTGGAGCAACCCTACTTCCCCTACTGCCCTAACTGGGATGAGCTAACCCATTCACTAACTGGAACAAGCCACAAAGTTAAAATGGGATTTGCAATCACCATTTTTTCGTATTAATAACCATTACCAGGGCGCTACATAAATATATACAAATATATACATATATACAAATATACACAAATATTGTGATTGGACAAATCCCAAATCAACACTGGCAACGGCTTTCCAGTCAAACTGCAAGCGGTCTTTTCCCCGACCACAAAGGGCAAAACGTCCCAGGTTCCAAGGCGGCTTCGAACTGCAAAGTCCGGCTGGCCACAAGTGCTAAAAGAGCCCCTGGCTCTATTGTATGAACGGCCATGTTCCACCTATGGCTGCAAGCAACAGTTTCCCTACCCGCCCGCCTCGGGCTATCCTGAGCCGATGTGCTAAGTGGCATTTACTGGTGGATCATGGACCTGCAGGACAGGAAGGCTAAACAGAG
>Ga0126342_10007974_pt1 | contig 18936 bp, 16 predicted proteins | sample Cyp1metagenome_FD_92528 | JGI IMG/M metagenome (GOLD analysis project Ga0126342, IMG submission 92528) | Coral microbial communities from Lord Howe Island, Old Settlement Bay, Australia - Cyphastrea 1 metagenome | ecosystem: Host-associated > Invertebrates > Cnidaria > Coral ... | reverse complement strand
CCGCCAGCCTCGGGCTTCTGCAAGGTTAGCGCGAAGCCGTCAGGTTTGCATCAAGTTACAAGTTCTTTTTCCCAAGTTTCTGCCAAGCCCCCGCCGTCTCCAACGCAAGACCTGTCACAACTATATAGTCACAATTTAAGCGTTCTTTTTCCAAAACAGTTTTCAGCTGAATTGTCAGCTCAGCACTGCTTGCCTGAGGGGCGGCGGCTGCTTGAGCAGCTTTGCTGTGAAATCAAGGCCCACGCAACCAACTTGTCCAGTCCAATGCGCGGCGCTGGAAGCTTGAGACCTTTAACCGTCAGCTTGGCAGGCGCTAAAAGCGATAATGAAAACCCGGTATGCACCTGGTGTCCGGCAGTGAACTATTGAAGTGATGCCAGGCGCATCCCAACTTGGAAGCAAATAATGATAAATAATTTATGTTGGTGCCAGGTTGTGCCTTTTGAGGCAACATTTCTACTCGGTTTGCTGCTCTTTTTTGCTTCGGATTTTTGCTAACTTGACCGGCATGTTGCCGCCTAGTTTGCCGGGGGTTCGGCCGGCTGCTTGGCCAGGGCCGAAACCACGATTTTCATCTTGTTTCTGGTGAGTGTTTATACTCCCAGGCTTACTCCAATATATATATATATAATATAATATATATATATAATATGATATGCATATATATTTGTATATGACATATGTATATATAAACATGATATCCTCAGGTTTTTTCCCATATATTGGCCAAAATATCCCCATTTCAGTGAAAACTGGGTGGAGCTTCTGGGCTGGCAGGAGATTCGGCCACGAAACCGCGCGGCGTCTCTTTGCCGCTCGACGTTCGTCGATTCGGAGCTCGTAGAAGAAGTAAGCTACAAAATAACGGTGATTTAATGGGATTAATTGGGATTGATTGGGATTAATCCACCATTAAGTTGATGGTTAATCCCATTAAACCACCATATAATCTGCAAATACCATTAAATTAACATAGACCCTGAAAATAAGCCATTTTTAATGGAGACTAATCTTCCAACCCCGATGACTGCCAGGGTCTATGTTAATTTACCGGAGGGTAACCTGCAAATGATGGCAAATACCCCTAGTGTAATGATGATGGTTGGTGATGCTTGGGAATAGTGATGATGGTTGGTGTAAAAACCTGCAGATGTAACTAGTGATGATGGTTGGTGATGATGCTTGGAAATAGTGATGCTGGTTGGTGTAATAACCTGCAGATGTAACTAGTGATGATGGTTGGTGATAGTTGATGTAAATAGTGATGTAAATAATGATGATGGTAAATAGTAACCCTAGTGTAAATAGGTGTGAATAGATGTAAATAGTGATGATGGTTGGTGATGATGATGATGATGATGATGATGGTGAAGACTGCATAGATATGCAACTCCAAAAACTGAGGATTCCAGAGATGGGGCTGTTTGAGACGTTTGATTATGTGCGGGAGGCTATATATATATATATACATAACATATTATATTATATTATATTATATTATGTTTATTAATTATATTATATTAAATTGTATTAAATTATATTATATTATATTATATAATTCTATATTATTCTATATTATATAATATTATATTATTTATTGTTATATATATATTACATTATATTATATTATATATATTATATTACATATTACATATTATAGATTATATATTATATATTAAATATTATATATTATATATAATACATTATATGTTATATGTTATATGTTACATTACATTACATTCTATTATATTATATCATATTATATTATATATATACATATTGTTAGTACTATTCTCATTACCACTATTCTGAAGATTTTAGATGATTATAGCTGTTCCAAGATATACCGAATGATTGTCCCTCAGCATTCGCGTTTAATGGATTCATACATTCCCGAGGGATTCATAAATTGATGATTCCAGGAGTCATTGGGAAAATGTGGTGTATGATACCCAATACATGATCATAATTTCTTTTACCCAATGTCTATCTATTTTTGTTCATACTTATACCATGTTCTTCCCATTTCAGCGAAAGCAACATTTCATTATATGTCACGTATAAATTCAAAATTATTCTACAACATACCATACATATAGTATATACCATTATGATCCATAATTATCATCATTATTATCATTAATATTAGTATCATCATTATTATCATTATTATTATCATCATTATACCCATTAATATTACTATCATCATTATTATCATTAATATTATTATCTTCATTATTATCATTAGTATTAAATTGTGGTTACATATACATATATCTGGGTAAATTATAACGACCTCACTGCGACCTCACTGGAATCATGGTCAATAAGGGAAATCATCCCCATATGGCCTTAATTCAGGTTAGTGAAATATCAGAATTTGCCCAGACATATATATATATATAGTATACAAGATCATTTTGATATGACCATGTCATGATCAAATCATCCCATCAGTGGTCGCCTAGCATAGGTGGAACGCAGCGGCGGCTCCGCCGCGAAGGCGGCTGGCAGGAGCGGGTCATGGTGATGTCGTCCTGGTGAAGGATGTTGATAAATATATATATATAATAGATTTAGGTTTAACTATAAAAGGAATTATCAATATCTAGGGATTTACTGTATAACTAATGTGTTGGGGTCATGTGAATTGCTACTGGAATTTTGCAGGTTGGACCTACTGAGCCTACTGTGTCTGAAAATGGGGGATCAACTCCTAATTTATGCAATGCAAAGTTGTTACTCTCTGGTAAAAGTTTACATAACTATGGAAAGATCCACCATGCTATGAAAATGGCTAAATCCACTATTTCTATGGTCATGTCAGAGGGTGTATGTTGAAATATCTATGTTCCATATATTTTACATATGAAATAACCATGTTTCCCATATGTTTTCAAGGATAATGTAATTCTTATATTACCATGTTGAAATTACCATGTTGAAACTGTCTTACCATGGTGAAACGTTATATTAAACAGTTTTAGATGATTCTGACTTACATGTTGTCATGGTGCCTTCTGGTGACTTTTGGTGAATGGTGAGTTAATGGTTTGATGGATGAAGAATGGTGCACTGTTCATGGTGATTTTTTGGTGATCATGAGTTCAAGAAAAATATGAAATAATAGCAGCAACAGTAATTGATCTGACTCATGTTTTCATGGTGATGTTTTCATGGTGATTTAATGATCTGACGAATGAAATCAATGATGGTCTTTGTTTTGAAAATTCTACAAGATTGCAGAGCAGTTTGATGTTTTGCTTTCTGGTTTCTTTTCGTTTTTTCCAGACATGGACACAGGAGGCACATTGGCCATGTGAATCTCTAACTGGTTGGTGGTTCGGAACATTTGTTGTTTTCCATAATTTATTGGGAATGATACTGTAATCCCAACTGACTAATATTTTTCAGAGGGGTAGGTCAACCACCAACCAGCTAAGATTGGCCAAGGGATCTTAGAAAGTCTCCCGTTCCAGGAAACGCTTGGCGCCGGTGCCGAGTGAAACCGATTGGGCGCGCCTGAAAGATGACGAGGGCAAACTGAACGATGCCCTTCTGGAGCCGAAAAATGCTGGGCTGGCGAAGCAAACAAAAAACAGGGCGTGCCATGGAAATTCTGCGGATTTTCGAATGTGAAAATCTGAGGGTTGATCATAAGAAATCGTACTTTATCCATTTAAATATTTTAAATGGCAAAAACATTTGAATGTTTATACATTTTGGACACACTGTTTATGGTTGGTGTGTTGTGATTGGATGGCTCGACGCTCACAATGACCAAACATGTTACTTTCTATTTGACACTTCAAGAATTGGATAGTTGAATGCCAATGACCATGGTCATCAACAAAAAGTACCATGGACCATGGTACTTTTTAATTATTGACATCATGTTTATTCACAACCACTTCATCCCGCTGGTTTTTCCCAGGAAGAGCCCCTCCAGCCAGCAGTAAAGCAACATCGACATGGAAAGCCCGCCGCTTCTAGATGATTTTCCGGAAAGGCCATGAATTTCCATGTTGTTTTGCAGGACTTCCATCTGGACCGGTTGGCAGTGCTGTCGAGTGTGGCAAGCCCTTTGGCAGCACTGGATCATGGGATTTGGTGCGGGTCCAGCTAACTCTCGCGGAGGTTTTTGATAACATGTATGGGTGGGGACCTGAACATGGGGTATCATTACCCCCAAATTTGACTAGAGAAAGTATCGGAAAGTGAGGATTAATTAGTGGATTTGGAGGTACAGTAGCCAGTTTGTCAGACAAAGCTTATGAGTTGTCGTGAGAGTCCTCCGCAATTTGAATTGACCAATTGACCCATACTCCGGGAAACCAATACCAATCATACCAGCAATGCTCCCATGACATTGGTACCAGTCACTGGTCGGTAAGTCTTCAAACCCGGGTTACCACCGCGTGGCTGTGGTATGAAGATGATTGGCAACATTTGGCAAGATCTGGTAACCACTTGCTCAAGTTGTTTTTTGCGGCATGGTCATCCAATGTCTTAAAATGGGTTTCCTAAAATGGGGGGATCCCCAAAACTATGGCTTTCAGTAATTTTCAGTACTAAAATGATCATCCATGGATCCATGATTGGGATGATTTGGGGGTACCTCCAACTGACGCTGACAGATCGGGTGCACGCCTTCAGCTCCTTGTTCTACACACGGCTGATGGAGGGCGGATGCAAACAGGCGGTGGGCGTGGGCGTCGAACTGAAGCTTGGAAGACGTAGAGTCGAATCCATGGAACATGGTGAAATATGGCATATGATATAGATATCATATGATCTATATATAATTATATATCTTCAATGATATTTAGATTTGTATCTATCTATACATATATTATGTATTATATGATGATAGATTGTCACATTGTCAAATAGATGATATTTATCATATATATATACATAATGTTTCCATATCTATCATATTTTTCACATTGTCAGATTTCTTTCCTCGTGAAATCCCCTTTTGGTGCTCCACCAGGTGAGCACCTGGACTCGAAGCCTTCGGTGTCTTGGTGCCAGGAGTTTGCGTTTTCGGCTTAGGGTTTGGTGGATAGGTGGTGGTGGAGAAAAAAACATGGAAACATGGTGGTTTAAACCATGGAAAATGATGGAACATGATGGAAAATGATGGAAAATTGTGGTTTGATGGTGGTTTAATCATATTTAACCAATGAATAGTGATAATAATGGATATGGGTTTGTCTGAGCATGGGATATACCCCAAATGGCTTTATTAATTGGGAACATGATGACTAAGCAATGGATTTATGGCTATACTGTTTTCAGACGAAGCCATATCCCCCATATACACCTCTCTGGGATTTTGCTGATGCGTCCTCTTTTTCAGTTGGGACCATTGAACCAGTTGGGTGCGATGGTAACTTGTCCGATCCAGGCAGGGAACGTTGATGGGTGGCTGAGGCAGAAAGACAGGAGTGGCATTTTTTCCAAAGACGTGATCTTTGTCGGAGACCTGGTCTGATCCTGGATGGCTTGAAAAGAGAGATGTTTGGGGGTGATGAGATACCCATGGGTCAATGGTGGGCAAAATATTTGGACCTTGGGACCTTAGATTCTTTGATCTTTGATGATCTTTGGTGATTTCAAACAGTAAACTGAGTAAACCATCCATTGTGAGCGTCTAAAGTACCGGTCATTTGTATTCCTGTGTTCAAGGATGTTCAATGTATGTTGTCTTGCACAATGTTGTCCCGGCCGGGCCGTGTGGGGGCAGCATTTTTCCTGGCATTGAAATCCTGGCAAGTTCGAGCCCGACCGGTCGATTTCCAAGGTTCCGGCCCATGATTCAGTACAGGAACACTGGTTTCTGGCTTTGATCATTCATCCGCACAGAACTCAGAGTGATGACTTCTGCGGTGACGACTCTGCGGTGACTTCGCACGGAACTTGTTTGGGCAGGCCGATTCACCCCCAAAAAAGACGTGTGACTTGAGGGTGATTTGAGCTGCGGAATGGCCACGACTGGGGATAGCACATGCAGTATCAGCTATCGAGATCTGAAAGCCTGCGATCTGCCACTGCTAATTGCAAAAGACCCTACAACTGAGCACACATACCCGACAGGAACCAATCACACGTCAAAACGAGCGTAGCCCAGTTCAACCACTGCATTTCAAGCCCTTTCCCTGGGCACATCTCAGGTGGGCGCCGGTTCGCATGGTGGCGCGCAATGGGGAGTTGCCAGCGCCCTCGAACCGACAAACCTTCATTGCCTTCCTGGATTCACTCGATCCCAGGTGCGGTGTCCAATGCGTTGCCACGTATTCTTGGTGAATAAGATGGTATAAGAATGTATAAGTGTACGATAGTGTAAGGGTATCGCATTGTATACATGTTTAATAACCAATTTGTTCCTACTTAGATAAACTATGATGGTTTTTCCCAGACATTTTTTTTTCCGACATAAAAATGGCCCATTTGGGTGCGGGGAATGATTGTAATCCGTGGTATTTGGGGGTATTCCATTGTAAGCCTGCAATGGTGCTTGGAAGTAGTTCTACTGCAATGGTATAATGATGTATAATGGTATATTATATAGCAATCCTAGAAGGTGATGATAGAGATTTTCCATGATTTTCCTGCATGTTAATCAGATAATCTTGGGGTTCAACATGACATGTTCCTCCACAAAGTGGATTTGTCGTGGTGACACCATTTCAATGGTGGTGATCTGAATGATCCGCGGGTCCTGCTGATTGGTGCTTGTCAAGTATTCCCTACTTTCCATCCTTGGGGTGATTATCAATACTCCGACTTAGACTTAGATGTGAAACAATCCAAACAAAATCACAGAAACCCCGGAAGTGTATTCAGCAAAGCCCTAGAAAAACAACCACGTTTCGGATGGTCATTTTCCACTTCCGGGCGGGGCTCCTGGTCACTGAATGTCACTGAGACAGTGACAGGCTTGAAGTGCTTCACAGCGCCAAGGAGCCTTACGATCTGCAGGTGACGGTGATGTGGCATTCACCATGCAAAATGCTGGGATTTCATCGTTTTTTTTTTGGGGGGGGGAATATAAGGGATACGTATACCATCTGGTAACCTGGTAATGATTTTATACAAGGGATACGTATACCATCTGGTAACCTGGTAATGATTTTTACAGTTTGCGAAGTGATTTTTTTTCGAAGTAAAATTGGGCCATTGTCCCATAATTATGATATTATGATATATTATGTTAGTTTACTGAGCTGGAGGGTAGCTGGGTTTTTCCATCAACAGTGGGATGATATTCATTGGTTAATAAATGGATATAAATGGATAGAAGTGGGATTCCCATTCTTGAGAGGTTGGATCTTTTTTAGTGGACAAATTTGGACAATTTGTTTCTATACAAGTAAGTCAGCATCACATCATCAAATAGGGATGACTACCCTCTGGTAAACATAGAAAAAGCTATTGAAAATCGGTGATTTTCCAGTTCGCTATGTTAGTCACTACCAGAGGGTAATCATCCATTCAGGGAAAATGACGTCACGACGTATCCATGTCACATCTAGAGAGGATTTTCTCCATCTGTGAAATGGGTAGAATCCCGAATGCATATTTTCACAGGGGGGGTGGTCATATTTGGGACCATAAACATCCTTTAACCATCGGGGTGTTCAATAAGATCCCTGGCTACGGAGCATCTTCGAAGGCGTTGCAGCAGCAAGCGGCGGGGGCCAAGCAGCGTCAAGAGAAAGCACTGAAGCTCCTGCAGGACCGGTTTTTCACGGTGGGCGGGTGGGTGGGTCAGCAGTCAGCAGTCAATGTTGTTTGGTTTGTTGGGAAAATCTACAAGCCAAGGGATCCAAGGCTTTTCCAATGACATATTTGTGTTTCCTCTAATTTTCGCTCAAACCAATCCCTTGAAGTTGAAAATGACATGGGATGACGAAGGGGTGATATGTATATAATATATATATATATATAGACGGATTGATCGTGTAAGGTCGCAAGGACATGCAAAGACAACCTACTTCCAGCAAGCAATTTGACTAATCGGCAGATGACGTTGAGATCAAGTTAGATGAAGCTCCGGGGATAGCGTTGCGGCGCAAGGAGTACTTGAAGCATGAGTGGCAGACCTGCGTGGGGCCCTGGAGGGCCTATCAGCTCACCTTATCGTTGCATATCGTCATGAGGTACCCATGAGGTACCCAAATCCTGATACAGCAATGCGTGGTTGACGGTTTTATTGGGCTGTACGAAGTACAAACCATTGGTGTCCATTGGTGATGTTTTTTTTTCTCCAGTATGGGAGCGAATATCAACCAACATAAAGTCGCACGGATGAGAGAGGGCTTTCGGTAGTGCTCTTTGGGTTGTTTATTTGATTTCGAAAAAAAGATCTTTCTACACTGAACGTCTATTTAGCACTAACATGCATTCACTGTCCCATGCCCATGGCGTTTGGTGATGAAAACAAGACCTGTCAGAGCAAGTCATAGCCCATGTGCTAAGTGACAATCATCTATACATGACTGGGTTACACCATGTTATATTATATTATATATATAAATATGTATACATGTTACCCCTGACTAACTGCGATGCCCCCCCAAGTGTGTCATGGTCAAAAGATGGTTTCTAAACTCAAACAGTGGTTACTTACTATCCCACTATACCCACTGTTTTCTCAGGATTCCGATGGCATGCGATGGATGACCATTCCCCCGTATCCTGATTAATAAACCCTAGACTGTTGATCCTTGGGGTGGTAGCATTTTGTAGTAATTGTCACTGTTTGGGCGGTAGCCCGTAATTAATCAACCAAGGTTTATATAATCTCATCCTGGTTTGACGTTTTTCTATAGCCCATAGACTGATAAAACCACGCAGTTTCCCTTCAAAACCCTACACGACTCATGTAACCCTATGTGCTCCATGTAACTCATGTGGTTCATAATTGGGTATAGCTATACCCATCGTTGTAAGTTCTAGGGGCTATATCCCAACTTATGGAACTTATTATCATGCTTACACCATCGTCAACACTTCATCGAAATAACTTAGATGTTTACACCATGGTGTTATCGATACCCCTTACCATCTGGTTATGACTAACATAGCCATGGAAAATCCACCCATTTTATAGCTAGGTAAACCATCTATTTCGATTAGGGCCATCTATACCATGGCAACCTATAGATGATTTTCCCATTAAAACCTCGATTTATACGGGATTTTCCATGGCTATGTTAGTCATAACCAGAGGGTATATCCCATTAATATCCCATTAATATCCCATTGAATCACCATAAAATCCCATTGAATCACCATAAAATCCCATTGAATCACCATAAAATCCCATTAAATCACCATAAAATCCCATTGAATCACCATAAAATCCCATTAAATCACAATAAAATCCCATTAAATCACGATAAAATCCCATTAAATCACCAGAGGCTAATTAGAAAAAGACCAAAACATGGCATGCCACAAGGCTTCGCGGGCACGGACACCAACTACTGTGCAGATCTCATCCAAGGGATCTCACTGGAAGTACCTCAGCAGGCGCACCAGCTGGCAGGATGGAACGCACCATGAATTTCTGGGGTCAACGGGGGTTCAACCATGAAAAAACATAGGGGGAAATCTAGTTGATACATAATGGTCGATGATTAGTTGGTTTTTTGCCTACCTTTTGTAATCCTTTTATGATTGTCAGAATCCATGAACTGGAAAAATCCCATTAAACAAACAGTACGAAGGGACGACCGTTCGTGTTTTGAACACTGCTCGACTTGCAAGACTTGAAAGGATGGATCAAAATAAGGAGTGTCTGAAAATTGTGTATAACGCTTAAGTAACAATTTATATAGGGAAGATTATGATTTACAAATGAATTCATGGATACCCTATTTCCAGACAAAGCCAAGTGGTGAGATCAATGATGGTGATTCAATGAGACGAGATTCAAATTTCACTCACAAACATCGCACATAATCGTCATGTGGTCAGAAAATCATTGGACATTCAACAGCATCGTTTCGCATCTTTAGCCCCTGGAAAATTGAGAGAAAAAGCCGTGGATTTGGCCAACTTCCCACGGTTTTCTGACGGTCTGCGACCAGACGAACATGACTGACTGTGGCATCTATGTCTTGGAGTAGGATCCTGAGATTTCTGGGCATCAAGCGGGGCGCGAAGGCCAAACATCTGAGACAACTACCGGAAACCGCGGGTTTTTTATGGTTTTGAATATGGTTTTGAATGATGTTGGGGTTGGGGGCTATTGCTTTTGGGTTTAGGTGAAACTTTGTACCGGTGAATCCTTAGATTTGAGTTGTGAAACTCAACCCTCGACGTTGGTTGCGAAAGATTGTTTTGACAACGAACTGTGGGAGGAAGTATCCAATGGATATGTCCATGTTGATTGATGAAGTCTGCTTGTAACATGTGGGTTGACTTTGCCCGCTGCCCACTCTACAGCTACCATGCCTGCTGATTTTCCGCCATTTGATGAGAAGGAATCGGAATGAATTGCACATCCTCCAAGAGTAGCCAATGATGCTTTTCTGAAAGGTGATATGTCCTATTCTCACGTGTTAGTATGTCTGGAACATGGTTGCATGTCATATTTCCCACTTCCAGCTTTCTCTGGAAGTGGGATACTCCTAAATCTATTGGTTTATCATTGGTTTTTCCTTCTCCAAATACATTGAAATTGCCATCACTTGGTGGTTTTTGTCCCCCGTTTTTTAGACACCAAACTGCCAGAATTTTGGGTCCCTTTTGGAGGCCCCAAAGCCATGGAGACCAGGTATGCTCGTCGCTTGCTGGACAATCCTCGATTGCTGGAACATCTCTGTACCCATCAGGCGGGATCCAGAGATTTTCCAACCAGATGCTGGCTGGATGGTGCGTCCTTAAAATTGTTATATTAAGGCATTATAATATGTGTATATATATATTTATATGTATGTATATCATACATATTGTGCATATACAAATGATATATATATATATATGTACATATAGATATTTAGAAACATACAATACACATATGTATATATATACATATATACATATGTACATATATATACATATGTATAGAATTACTGTACACCAACTTGAGGATGACAAGGCAACTCCAGACTCTACATGATTTTCTTCCAGAATCGGAGGAAAAAGCACTTAAAACCGAACTTCGGGAGAATCGTAAAATCTCTGGTCCAATCAGTGAAATCCCTGATCAAATCCATGGGTTTCCACGGGTTTCCGACACATTTTCCCTTGGGTTTCCCATGTACATTTTCCCATATTTTCCATGGGTTTCCATGGGTTTCCGACAGATTTTCCGTTTCACAACACCGCAGGCTTCGCCCCCTCAGCTGATTGCCCCGGTGTCGCGGTCCCTGCGGCAGCGCTGGCAGAAGCTGGGTGCGCGGCTGGTGGCGGATGCAGATCCCAGGTGCCGGAAAGCTAGGAAGGGTGGAGAAGTTGAAGCAACATAAATGGATTGTACAATGGATTATATGTGTGTGTATATATATATATATATATGGGTATATATAGCCAACACATGTATGGAATATGGGTATATAACATTATATAACATTATATGTGTATGTATATATATATATATGGTGGCATGATCCTAGTGTCCTAGAGCTGAAAGGCAACCGGTCATCAAACGTGGCAATGGGAAATTTACATGGGAACAACCACTAGAAATTGTCGATTTTCCAGGCCCGTTTTGATCAGAGGGTATCACTGTATATCATTGATCATCCACCTCAGGTTTGATTCATATGATATCTGTGCAAGAATGGTGTACCCTCTGGTGAACTAACATAGCAATGGAAAATCACCATTTTTAATAGGAAAATCCACTATAAATGGCCATTTTCAATTGCTATGTTAGTTCACCAGAGGGTACCACTTTTATCCTATGATTTATCATTCTTGATCCTAGTGACTTAGTGACTGTCATGGAAAAAATCGAGGTATTCCCTGGAATTCTGGACAAACTCCGAATGATCAGGATATGGGAAGATCTCAGTTGTTTTATAAGCCTCACTGTTCTCCCTCTCTGGAATGATGATGAATGTATAGGGAACTTTCCCTATCTGGAGCCAAACAAATCAGGTTATTGGAATTTACCCAGATATATGTCATGGTTGGTATAATACACCTCATTGTTGGTATTCATACACTCCGGTACTCAAACATGGTTTGCTGGAAAATGCACCATATAGATCGATTTAGCTGGATGATTTTCCCAGCGAACTAAACCTGAAATATTACTTCAGGGAGTTCCCAGCTTGCCACGTTTGACACGTTTGATCGGGTAACTCCCATTTGAAACGATATGTATATATATATATTTTTTTTGATGGTTTTAATCCCGTCAAAACGGTAAGTCATTGTGGTGGATTCTATTGCTTTACCCACAGTATGATCCAATAGATCAATAGGATCCACCATAGTCCACAGATCTGCCAGGAGCAAGGGGGCAATGGCTGCAATTCCGACACCTGCCAGATCATCGGCCCCAACCTGAGCGGGTCCTGTGTCAGTTTCCGGGATAGGGATACCACCTAAGTTTGGATTTGGAATATAAGATAGGATGTAATATAATAATAAACAATAGCTACAAAGAAACCTCTCATTATATTTCATTTTATATTGTATGTATCTATATACATACAATTTGATGTATATATATAATATACATAATATAATGACAAAATCCACTTGAGTTTCTTTGACCTCCTTCAGCCAAGGCAAAGCTGGAAAGTCTGGAAAGTCTGGAAAGGCTGCGAGGGAGGATCAACCATCAACAGTAGAGATCTAGTGGGATTCAACGGGATTTAGTGGGATCTGTGTCTTTTTTTGGGTTCATCTGAACATTTAGGAAATATCGCAAAATTTGATGGTTGATCATTATTTTCCTCATTCATTGGCAATTTTGAAGGGTACCAAACCATTTTCAGACAGCCATATGTTTTCAACATGATTTGTTCCCAGATCGGAGCATCTTTAGGGTTGGTTTCAGGGCTGGGGTGTATCTCCCTGTCAGGGTAGACGTTGACGAAGTATTCGAGGCAGGGCTTCCGCGGTCCAAAATTTGGTATTGGATAAGATCAGTATCAGGGAAATCTTCTTATGAATTTCTATTAATCAATCAATTTGATTTTGGATGGTCATTCGGCAGACCGAACTTCCATTTCTCTTTGATTCTTTTGAGACGGATGGTGAAAATTGTATGAAAAGAGTTGTTGAGACAAACATCTGGTTTGATACCATAAATCACGTCCACAGGGTTTGTGCAAGGCATGAGATAAACCCCAGCATGTCATGGTTGATGATCGTCATCCCCTAATATGAACTGCCCATATTTGTGGCAAACCTCGTGTCTGGGCAAATCGAAATTGAGAATTGTAATCCCAAATACTCCCGTCCCATAAATTCCATTTAGACATTACAGAAGATGGATTGTGTATGACAATTCAGATATATGATAGAGACAATACATTCAGTCATACTTCAGATATATGATAGACACAACATACTACTATGAAAATAGCAACAATGACTTTGAAGGAGGATTCTCTATGTTGAAAACGGCTCTTGTCTGACAAGATCTTGGGGGATTCAACCGACCCATTTTTCCATTTCGGTGACCATCATGATAGATTGCTAAGATTCGACCCTAAGCCCAAACATGATGGCAGGGTTGGGGCTGAACCCATTGATATCCCATGATATCTCCATTGTGACTTTACCATTTGGCCAGCCGCATTTTTCATGGGCCGCGCATCCCCAATGAGACGACAAGATCCCCAGATCGTCACGTGAGGTGCATCAAGGCATTGATCTCCCGAGGCGTGACTCACGGGTGCAGAACGCCTGGGAGAACGCGACAGGTTGGGTTTTTTTCAGTGTAACAAAAGGTGAAAACGATATAAAATGATTGGGTTTATGCGAGATATTTGATATATGATCGGATGAACCATCCACATCTAATGTGTTTATGTGTGTTTTTCATGGGTTTATCCAATAAGGCCATTTATGTTCATCCCATCACGTATCCAATAAATAGACATAGGTACTGGTACATACTGTACAACATCCATATACAATACATGGACATATACATAGACATACATACACATATACTTATATGTGTATACACTGTGTATATATTGTATACATATATATATAGATATTGTATATATACATATATATATATGTAGTACATATATATATATATACATATCAGATTTCAATAATACCAACATATTTACACACCAGGTCCCGGTCATTGTAAATTCATGGGAACATCATCTGACCAGGGGCCTGCCTGTGGACAGCGGTTCACCTGAAGAGAACCTGAAGATTTTGGACGGGGATTTTGTGACGTGGGGCGAGGATCATCCCAATAACCATGAAATATTACGTATAATAGAGACTACCCTCTGGTAATTTGTTGCATAGCTATTGAAAATGACCATTTATAGTGGATTTTCCCATTAAAAATGGTGATTTTCCATAGCTATGCAACAAATTACCAGAGGGTAAATGATATCATTAACCATCCAAATTGGTATCCCAATTTTTTTTGATGATAATGATATGATCGTCCTAACTATTCAAGCTATAGAGATAATATATATATATATATAATATCGTTACACTATTATCATTATATACGGATAATAATTCATTATAGTTACAATGATAAAACACATATACAATTAATGGTCACAATTGATATTGAGGATAATGATCGATCATATTCTCATTATAATTATAGGATTACCATCGGATACTAAAATGGTGTGCTGCGTTGTTTTTTGTAGTCACGAAAGCTAGCAGTAACCAGGGCTGGAGTTTCTTTAGCATGGGATGAAGCCTACAAATTGCCATTGCGGTGCGATTTTCAACGCCAACCCCACCTCTCCCTATCCACCTATACCTTGATTCAAGCAACTTCGCTGCCCAACTCACTCCACACTGATTCCGCCCAAGTTACTCCGAACGAATCACTCACTCGAGTCCGCGAGTCCTACTAAGTTACAACACTCCTATTCACGCATTCCGCCTTGCCCCCCTTCCTCCAGGTTCACTTTCGCATCTTGCCTGGCAAAAAAAAGTTACGAACGCTCCGTCTAGCTCCCATCTTCTGTTTAGGATCGTTCACGAACTCTGGTGTCTAAAGTGATTTACAGAGATTTGTATTGATATTCACGGTATAAATTTTCGACCATCTAGAAAAATGAGGATTCAAACAAGGATGATGAAAGATTGAAACAAGATTTGGTGCTAATTAAATCTTGAACCCATTCTCTTCCTTCAAACAAGAGATTTATACTCATTGATCAACAGTAATGGGGAATCTTGATGTAATGTAATCACAACCGGACGGAAACATCTGTTGCGACGGAAACCCGCAAAAATAAGCTCTTTTTGCCATCTAGAAATCCCCATGATATCCTCATGATTCCTCATGTTTAATGACTAAATCCCAACTTTGAGTGTTTTAACCCCCATGGTTTAGTGGTTAAAAAACATGTACACAATCCCCATGAAATCTCAAAAATCTCCATGGAATCTCCGTGTTTTTTCTCGGAAAGGACTTCTATTTGCCACGCCTGGCGATGAGTAGCAACTCTGCAGGTCGCTGGGGATTCAGTGAAGTGAGGTGATGGTCATTTAACGACATATTTCGACCATGTTCCAACTATGAGATTATATATAAAGATTATATAAGTGGAGTAATTACATCACTAGTGGAGATTCCAACTATGAGGCAATTATGTTACTTTCTGCTTTTATGGAGTAATTGCTATAAGACTATATATATAAGAGGAATTAATAATTTCCAGTAGTGGAATTACCAATGGTCGAATTATTAATTTCCTGTTTACTGAATCACCTTTTTCCAAGAATCAAGTGGTAACATCACAGGAAAAGGCATGGCTCCTGCTGTGTTTCGAATTCGGATTCAGAGCCCACGTCTAGCATGTTTGGAAAAATGATGATAATATTATTTTGATAATATAATTAATTTATTTGTTTAATGGTGACGATAGCATAGAATTTTCTACCATCATAATAATATGGCCAGGCGCTGTGTGCCCGGAAGGCTCAAATGGCGTTTAAGCATGTTCGCTAAACATGTTTAACCCTAAACCCTAAAAAACCCTAAACCATCCTCAACCGTAAAACCCTAAAACCCCAAACCCTAAAACCCTAAACCCTAAAACCTAGGCTCTGAAACTTTGAATCCAAACACTGCGTATACGCAGTATTTTCTGCAATTTCCTATTATATTCGACAGCACGACATTCTCAATGTTAATGTCTGGGCAGCACACGGCGTCTGTGGGTAATAACATTATGATAGACATAGTAATAGTAGAAATGTACCAGTAAGAAGAGAGACATGATGATAGACGTAGAAAGTATCATAGATATATTTACATAGTAGCATGATAAGATAAAAATAGCACAATGCTGACGATAGAACTTATGATAGAAATACTGAAGTGGGGATAGTAGTAATAATAGTAATATATAGTAATGATATAATACTAATCACAATATAATGATAGACATGGTGGTGATGATGAAGGTTTGCTGAAATTCAACTGAAACGTCTGTAAACATGTATTACATGAGTTATTTTGACCCTCAAATAGTGATATAAATAGATGATATGAACCCATCGAATTATTTTGGACTATCCTAGACGGGAATTTCGTTTGCACATAGACCGGGAATTACTTTTATATGGAGAGTCAGATGCAACGTTCTATGCAAACAAGGAATGGAGGAACCTTGCTTCTATTCCTTGAGTGCGAGTCTTTGTCGCGAGCTGGATGAAGGAGGCTTTAAGAAGCCAGTACTCTGAGATTGCCTGAGTAGTTTCCAAGCAACCAATGCTCTGAGATATTCTGAATAGTTTCCCTGCTTTGATGGTTGACATTACCATTTCCATAGCTTCTATAAATCTAGAGCCTCCGACAAATACCCCTGAAGGTGCAAAGAAGTGTATCAATGGAGGTCCTAGGAAGTTCAATTCTGAGAAGCTACGTCAAAACGGGTTAGAAACCCAATCACCCAATCATTCCTGTCGTGTTGTGATGCTACGAGAGCCCCGCAGCGTGCAGATCGTGTTGTGGCCTACGAGAGTCTTTTCTACCGCCACTTGCTGCGAGAAGACTGGCCCCAGGTGCGACAAGTGGTGGCAAGGGTGATGTCGTCACATCACCATGGATAAAGACCATGGAATAGGTGGATTTGCCAATCTATCATCCATGTCATAATGTGTATATGTATATGTATATATATATAATAATATACATCCTGTATATATACCAAAATATAAGGGGATGCACACATACTACGATAATATTGGGATGCAATCTATGTGTACTCATATATATATTTGCACATGTAGATATAAGATATGCTAGAATGATATTAGTATATAGTATAACATGTTATCATCAATGTTACATTATCATCTTTGCCAAATTTTTGCAGTTCAAAAAAAACACATTTGCCATTATGGAGTTAAAACATGATCAACTATTTGCGGTAAAACTTCAGAAACAGTCAAGTTTTTCCCTCGCCATTTTCATAAACTTCCGTTCTTGGCTAAGGCGCTGAAGATGTCCTCGGAGATCAGGTGGGAAGATGTTGGTGAAGATGGGTTCCCTTATTTTCGCTACAGCGTTCCTGGTAGAGTTGGGCTTTGTAAATTATGTGTAATTTGTACTGTAGTTATGATTATTCTGATGATCCCACATCAAAAACGTATTCTCATTTAACACCTAACTATTTGATGGTTAAACGTGTTAAACGTATCCCCGATAATGGGCTCAACAAGGGGATTTTTAACGCATAAGCCAAGCAAGTTTCAATGGTTCTCAAAAGTATATGTCCTAGTTATCATATTTTTAGCTGTTAATAGATATGTTATGTTATGATACCATTATTCCCAATAAAAATCATCATGATAATCATAATCATGATGGGAGTATAACAATGATAATAGTCATCAATACAATTATACTGATAATAATAAAACCTGTCATCTGGATTCAGCCGAGTCTGCAGGAGAGACATGGCCGAAGGGATCTTTACGCGAGATCTGATTATGGTCGGGAAGCCTCAGCATCTGGTGATGGCCATGGTAAGACTTGGTGAAATGCCCAAATTTTGATGAAAAAAGGGGGGGGTATAAACCCAACCTATGGGAATAGAATGGGATATTCACCAAGTTGATGTGAATGATTGGGTCTGTCGAAATATAGTGTTTTCTTTTACCACTCATTCAGTTCGTGGCTATTGATGAGGCAAAATGATGATCCTCCTACTCCGTTGACTCCGTTGGATCTGGGGGTACCCCATGTAGCCCCGACTGCTTCAGATTTGCATCGCTGAGGTGCCTTTCCATGACAAGAATGGGAACTTGTTCCTGGCGTTGATGGTCCAACCGTGATCGACCCAGTCGGCAGGTCACTGACGGCGAAACAGCTATTGAACATGGCCATAGAAATAGAGGATTTACCCATGAAAAATTGTGATGTTCCATAGTTATGTTAGTTTACCAGAGGGTATATACTGGTTGGTGGTTTGGAAGATTTTTTATTTTCCATAATATATGGGATAATCCTTCCCATTGACGAACTCATATTTTTCAAGATGGGCACATTGCACCACCAACCAGTTGGGTTACACGCATGGTTGCTAACCAGTCATCGTTCCCACAGCTGCCATTAGCCAGAAATATATGTTCGGCAAACCTCCGGTTCCAAAATGTTCCAAAATGTTCCCATGTTGATTAAACTTCCCCGGGGTGTGCAGCAAACATGCTTAAACCAGCCATGGTGCTGGTTGACATCCGTAACTTGATGGAGAATGTCTCGTCAGATGTTCCAAGCAGCCAGGT
>Ga0126342_10007973_pt1 | contig 18936 bp, 19 predicted proteins | sample Cyp1metagenome_FD_92528 | JGI IMG/M metagenome (GOLD analysis project Ga0126342, IMG submission 92528) | Coral microbial communities from Lord Howe Island, Old Settlement Bay, Australia - Cyphastrea 1 metagenome | ecosystem: Host-associated > Invertebrates > Cnidaria > Coral ... | reverse complement strand
GCCCCCACGGGGGAAAACCACCCTTAGCCCCTCTCACGGACCGAAATAAACCTGCGGTGTGGGCGGCCACCCCACGCGAAGCGGGGTGAATATATAGATCTGGGATGATCTGGGTAAATTGTCATATGTCACTAAGCTGAATTAAGACCCATTTGGGGATGATTTCCCTTATTAACTATGATTCCAGTGAGGGAGAACAGTGAGGTCATTATAATTTACCCAGATAGATGGTTTGTGAATGAATATTCCACCCAAATATGGGAATAATAGGTTTTGTTTTGACCAATGTCAGACGTTTCCTAACTTATAGGGCTACCCCCAAATCATCCAAGTCATGGATGATCATGACTTAATATACCTATGGTGACTTTAGGATCCCCCCCCATGACTTAAAAAAAAAAAACTATAAACAGAAATCAGAAATCAATGGAATTTTACCAGCAATAAATAGGGCTGTAGACAGCTTAATCATCAATCGATAAGTGTTCTTTGCATCCCCCAATTTTGGGACACACCAATAGACCCGCAGAGTTGCAAACATCCAAATCTCACTCGAATCAAACAGCAAGGGCAGCGCCTGCAACTTCTGTCACCGTGAGCATCATCTTCCGTGACGAGGAAAAAGGGATGGTTAGGATCCGGCGGTACCTGTCAGATTCCTCCCCTTGTTGGGCTCTTGACAACTCACAAAACTCACCGAGAAATTGGTATGGGGACTCGTGACACTTTGGGGACCTCTTTGAGGCCTACCAGAACCAACCGTCCAAATTTTGCAGAGTTTTCTTTGATCTTTTACTCCATACCTAAGTGCTGAAGATTTACATGCCCAACCCTCGCATTGTTTCGGAAGGTCCCATCGCATCCAATCGAGTTCTGCAACATCAGCATGCCATTTTAAGCTTCCAACGAAATATCCAAAGTGAGTGCCCAATATCTTCCTCAATTCGACAATTATGCTATCCCACCGTAATATGTAGATTTTTGATTGCCCAATTATTATATAGAATTTTTATTTAACACACCTTTCAGGACCAAAAACCTGGCAGCCGCACTGCGCAGCGCCACTGAATCCGTTGCTCCAAGGTGCTGAGAAACGATATCCTCAGGCAAACCTACCTTGCGCGCCGCCACCACGATGGGCGCCTCTGAGGAATTGCCCCGGTACTGCCAGGTCCTTTCGCCCGTGGACGGATCCTGCTGGGCACTGCCGGGATCGGTTGCGACTTTCACCATAGACCACCGATACTGGGAATGGTTTTTGCATACCACCTATAAAAATGGTGATGACTGGGGGATGGTTTATGGCATTGTTTTACCCACATTAAGGGAAATGACACTAGCATTTGCTATAGCAACTATAAAAGTAACAAGAGAATCATAGAAGCAATAGGATCATAGTGGTAATACTAACGATGGTATAGGCAATAGTAAGAATAGTCAGAATACTAATAACGCGAAGAATCTAATAGTGCTAGTAATACGAATAATATATATAGTTCTAACAACACTAATAATGTTGCCAATGCTAATACTTCTAATACTAACAATGCTAGTAAAACGGATAGTTCTAACAATGCTGATACTACTACTACTACTACTAAGACTACGACTACGACTACGACTACAACTACGACTACTACTACGACTACTACTACGACTACTACTAAGACTACGACTACGACTACAACTACGACTACGACTACTACTACTACTACTACTACTATTGTTATTATTACTAACCATAACAATAACAACAACAACAACAGCAACAACAACAACAATACTAATAATAATGTCATTTAATAAAGATATTGCTTCATAATACTAACTCAAAATACAAGTAATAAGTCCAAATTGTAGTTAATACAAATGCGAACAAACATCATCATCCTCATTTCGAGGTTTCCTAGGATGGGGGTACCCCCAAATGATCCGTTGTTGTAGTAACATATTCCATCAAAAAAACATCCAGTTATTGGGGTACCTCCATAACAATAATAATGATAATAATAATAATGTATACATATATAATGTTAATGGTCCTCAATACTATAGTAACTCATGCACATGATCAAGAACCATCATCATGCAGGATGGTGCCCCCCAGTTATAAGTTGGTTTATAAACCATTATAACCCCCATGAATATTATAGTTATATCCACCAGAATATACCATGAACCATAGAATTCAGCCACTCATAAGGCACCTTAGCTATCTTGGGGGCCCCATCCTGTGATTTATGATCCCCATCTTCTCCCATGCCTCCTCCAAGAAGAGTTGCGTGTCGCAGCACAGCAGCGCCGCCAGCAGCGTGCTGCGCACGCCCAGCTCCCGGTTGCTGTTGCTCCCCGGCGCCGCCACAACGCCGGCGCGGAAGACGGCGCCCTTCGTTGGGTCGAAGCCCTGCCCGGTGACGTTGTACTCCAAACCGCCGGACCACATCTTGGTCATGGTCATCTTGCCTCTCAAAGCGCAGGAATTGCTGGAATTTCCGATGTGTTTCCTGCGCATTTCCCCTGGAAACTGGCTGTAGATGTATGGAAACATGCGGATCTTCGCTGAAAAGCGGTGGATATTCGCTGGACCTATGTGGAAATGGTATGAAACTGCCAAGGGAACTGGAAATTTGCAGGAGGTTCACAGAAACTGGAAGGGGCCAGATGGCACTCGGATATACAACCCATCCCTACGGGCTATCCCAAAGGCTGCAGGTCACTGTTGGAAGCAATGATTTTGTGCTCGAGGAGTCGAATATAACTGGCATACGTTATACGGACCATCCTTTATGGCATTTCAAATAACCTGTTCTCTTTGCTTTTTTATGGGACCCGAAAACTAACGTGGAAGCTCAAACTAGATCAAACTAGCAAGTTTCAAAAGGGAAATCATCCTCTTAAATTTCCAAAGCCCATGTTGGGGTTCCATACGAGTTTCAGGATGGTATTTGGCGGCCAAGAATCGGGAGAGACATATTACGGAGATTTACCACACTATTTCAAGAGAGAAAAAGAAACGATTCCAAGCACCAACCCGCCAGGCCCCTTCTTCGCTTCTTCGGCCCCGCCTTCCGTCAAGGTCCCCGTCTTGTCGCTGCAGATCACCGATGCAGAACCTAAGGTCTCCACTGCCGCGATCTTCCGTACCTGGCCAGGGACGTTCACTGACGTTAACATGCCAAAAACAACCTGGGAACGTTTGATGGTCCAATGGTGTTTGAGTGAAGCTGAAAATTATGGGGTGACTAGGGTGAATAATCATACCAACAATTGATATATGAGTTCACCAAAGAATACACGTCATAGAAAATGTGCAGTCAACAACGAACTATCAAAAAACATAAAATAAATTTAGTTTAATTCCTGTCTGGCCCAATCTTGAGCTGGAACCGTGAGGTTTCTGCACAGCGAAAGATCCAACGGATAGTCAAAAATGGTCACTCACTCCACAATATGCGCCAAATCTCTGCCAATTTTCGTTGGTTGGTGCTAGTCCCTATAGCTCTTGAATCACCTGTGGAAATATGTCCACCAGCAAAGGCTCTTTCGTGCAATCCTACTAAGGACAACCTCGGCTGGCCTTTGATCCCCAGTCGCCAAGTTTCGCTTCAAAATCCTTAAATCATCTTTGGGCAACACAGCAATCACCCCAAAAGCACCATCACCTAAACACCCATTCAGTATCATTCAATCTTGTTCTTGGATTGTAATCCCACCATATCCGATCCACCTGGAACCTGGTGTCCCATCCTTCACAACCACGGGAGACCAGTGGTCAGTAGCCCCGCCTGAACGTTCTTCGCCACCATCTCCTGACACCCGATGGCCAAGGAGATGGTCACGCACAAAGGGATGCCCTCCGGAATGGCCGCCACCGCCAGCGTCACGGCGATCAAAATCATGTAGATCCAGCCTTGGACCGGCTGCGCGGCGTTCCGGGAAGGGAGCAAGAAAGCACCCAAAAAAAATGGTGGGAAACCATTGAAACCGCTGGAAAACATTGCGCACCAGGGGGGGTCCTGCAAAGGAGCCCTGACATGGTTCCAACCTTATGTCCAAAAAGCCTGTACCTCTCGGAATTCTCCCGTATCTAATTCAAAGAAACAATGGAAGTGGCTGATTGCCAAGAAGAAAAGGTCCAAGCTCTTCAACCAATATCCGGATGGATCTGAAAACAGGGTATCCATGGGTACCCATCAAATCCCGTGGTTTCAGACCTCGTTTTCACTACGCCACCGAGCTGCTGGGGTTGTCAGGATACTCCGGGTCCTTGGTTTTGATCAGCAGACCGATGAGAAAGACCACGCCGCAGATCAGGATGGCCAACACCCCGATCCGAGCACCGAGGCTCCCGATGTTTTCCTAAGGGGCGTGCCATGTCCGGAGCTGTGCGGAAGGGGGAAGGTGGACAGGTAATCCAGACAGGTACCACTGAACGAAGAAAGCCCCTACCAAAGTGACCCTGGGTCAAAATCTCAACATCTTCCAGGACGTCCTCCTTGTCCCAGTCCCCCGACTCCCCGCCTGCAAAGGCGTCTTGTTCTCGGCACTGGAGGGAAGGCAGGCGCAGCCGCCGCTCTGGCCGTGGGACATGGATGGGAAATTTGGGGGATCTGAAGAGAAGCACCGATGAGCTTGGAGCCGTTGAGAAAAATGTCCCAAAACTTTGAAACATCAAAAAACTCCAAAATGGGTAGATTGTAAGCAGCGACAAACTCATGTCAATGTGTTTGGGGGCCCCAAGTTGCCTTGGGGTCAGTGTTTGGAACCTCATTGAACCCCTACCCACCATTTGGGGGTCCGGAATTGGAAGAGATGGCTTACTACTAAATGACCAAGTGGTTTGCCGTCTCAAAGCCTTCAATCTAGACCCATGCCCCCATCCTTTCCCAATTTGGGAATTGAAGCAACTCTAAATATATTAATATAGTCTGGGATTTCATTAAACCTAAAATTAGGATTTTATTAATTTTATTAAAACCAGAAATGGTGAACCGTATCGCTTTGTCCAATAATTGGCTACCCCAAAATGCAATGATTCAGAACCTCATTTGATCTTTTCCAAATAGCCACAGATTGGAGGGTAAATTCCCTTCATCTTTCAAGACAATTCCCAATTTCGTTTAAAAAATATTGTGTATACATATATATATATAGTATGAAAAATTCAATTTTCACTGGTAAAATCCCCAAATGTTCATGGTTAAATCCTCATCTTTGAGGTTGAAATCATGGCTTCCATGGCCTCCTTGTCCTCAGAGGCCATCATCTCGGCAATTTCACCGATGCGCGTCTCCATTCCGGTGGCCACCACCACGCCCTGCACGCGTTGCGGCGGACGACTGGCCGGTGCCGGGATGAACAAATGAAAGTCATGGTTATCAATCTAATAGATTTTAATAATGGGTATAATTATATATGTATGATGTATATATATATATATCACAACCACTATACTGTTACTATACTCAAGAATTGTTTTTATTGATTGATTTGCTGATTTATGTAGATAATTGATATGCATCCAGAACTTCTGTTCCAAGGCAGCACTAAGAGGATGAAACTTGCACTTGGAAAGGCCTTGCACTTGCCGTTGGCCACAGGACATCCAGAGAAAACCATGTTCTCGGGTGTAAGCTTGGTCCTCGGGTCGTCTGATATCATGGTTCTGGACCACTGGATCAAGGATTTCCGCAGATGGGTCAATTTTGGAATTGAACCCTCCCATTCTTGGGAACCCAGTTTTGACCCGTGCCAGTCTGGTGTGACGAAATGCTAATGGATACATCCCAACATATCCAAACGGCCGTGTTGACGTTTGTACTCAAGTTCCTCAAGTATCCTCAAGTTGTGCTTCAGAAGTTATGGTGAAACAAAACAAGGCGTTTGTTGTCTGCTGCCAGGCTCCACGGATCTGGTGAGTCAAACTGTTGGGACCAAGTGGCTGTTCCTTGATCTTGGTGTTCTTGGACCTCACAGCAAGCCATTTCTGGGTCCATGTTCAATGTTCAACCATCAACCTACAAGTTTGATCAATTTGAATCTATAAGTTCTATTCATTTTAAGTATTTTCAGGTATTCCCCAAAGATCTCAGATCTTCCCAAACATAGATCCACGGGGCGCAGCGGCTCCATGGCTGCACCGAGGGCCCAACACATCGTCCGGCTCACCGGTCAAGGCTTTCTCGTCGACCTTCCTTGGGGGTGGCAGCGGTGGTGGTTGTCCAAGTTGTCCAATTCCCGGTGTTTTTGGTGTATGTTCCTGGTTGATATATATATATATATACATATATATATAATATATATAATATACATATATATATATATATATACATATATATACATATGCATATATATATATATATATATATATATATTCATACATACATATATGCATATATATACATATATATATATGTATATCCAAGTTTTGAGGATATGTTTGCTGGTTTATGTTCAGTTTTTTGGCTGGTTAAATCCAAGTCTCCGGATGCTTCATCCCGACTGACAACTTCCTTCGCCTTTTTGGTTGCGTTGAACCACCGTATCTGCTGATGATCGGCTAAATGTGGTTCAATCCTTTATAAGGGTGTGTCTGAAAATAGTGTACCCCTAAACCCAATGGTTTTGCTGATCATTATCCCTATTAAATGGCTATTTGTTTGGAAATATACCCTATTTTCAGACAAACCCATATGTTTATGTGAAAATTCCCTACTGTTGATGGTTAAGTCCTTATTTTGATGAGTAACCCCCCCATTTTGCTAGATGGTATCTCCATCCAAGCATTGTGCTAAACCCCCTGTCATCCCTTCTTGGGTCATGGTATATTGACATAGTGCCCAGGGAGCCAGGTATGATAACCCCTTTGAGCCAGCTATTCAACTATCGGATCTACATCCCCACACGGTTTTCGTGGTTGTTTAGCCCCTTTCTGAATGATGGTTGCAGTAAATCCCCATTCAAATATAGAACTCATCAACTGCGGGTCAACTGGTTACTGCTCATCTGAGATATCGACCCTAACCCATTATACTGATTGGTTGATATTGTTCCACCTTCTGGAATGCAATTCTCCCCAATAAACTAGCCAGCAGAACCTAATCACCAACCATTCATCATTTATCAATGATATCCCCATATGTTTGATGGCTAAAAAAAACAAAACAATCACTGTGTACCAACCCCAAATCAAAATTTGGCACCACCCTTGTATGGTCCCAAAAAGGTGCAAATCCCCATTAAACAAATCCCCCCTTCAACCATGGTTTCTAGGGGGTGCTAAATATTATAGTATAGACTGCATAAATTCCATTAACCATGTTTGATGTTTTTTTAAACATCACAACACTTTCAATGATGCGTATCATCCTGCATCATCCTGCAATCAAACGTGGCAATGGCAAATCCCCCATTTGTAGATGATTTTCCCACGAAAACCTCCGTTTACAAGTGATTTTCCATTGCCAGGTTTGATGACGGAGGGTAAATCCTCAGTTCTTGGCCCAAGCCGCAAGTCCGCGGCGGTGATCAACCGCAGATCGGCTGGAACCACATCGCCCGTCTCCAGCAGAATGATGTCCCCACGGACCACGTCCACCTCGGTGCGCGCAATGGGTTACCCTACTGGGATTTAACCATGAAAAATCATAGGCAATTAAGCAACAAAGGACCATGATTTACCCATCTGAAATAGAGACTTAACCAACAAAAATTAAGTTGTACCCAGCAAAAACGAACATGTCGCCATCAAAAAAAACAATACTCAACCAAAAATCACAACTTCACCGTTGGGAAATCACAAAAAAAACGACACTCACCAACCCAAAAAAAAATGGTGCCATCTCTGTCGTCTCCCAGGCACCGTGGGGATGCTCACCACCTCCCCACCCCGCATCACGGAGACCTCCGGCTGCGACAACTTCGCCAGAGCATCCAAGGCGTTGCCGGCAGCGTTCTCCTGGAGGGATGTTCATTCCCATCTTTGGGAAACGAACATGGTATGTTATATGTACATAAGTATACATTTACACGTGTATGTATGTATGTACTGTATGTATGTATATGTGTATATATATTATATGTATAATTATATGATTATATATATATGTGTGTGTATTTGCTTTTTTCCCCTGTACGGCCCATAGACGATCTTGCCAAGTCTGGCCCGCAACGGCATTGTGCATAGAATCACCGCTCTAGTGTATCCGTGCTTGTGGAGCACACGCAGAGCAAGCTCAGCTTTTGCGCCCATCCCAGCAAGCCCCACCAAACGGGCTCCGTGTACGCAGCGATCCCCGCGTTCCTGGACAAAGCTGGTGATTGCCATCCTAAACCTGTTGGTCACTGATAAACATCCCAAGTAGGAATGCAGAAACAAGACATGTTTGAAACATGTTGAAACCATTGGCTGGCAGTTTCGGCATTTGGGAGCTTGGCAGTTTCACAGATTATGATCTTGCATGTGAGCTATTTAAGGAACACCTGCAAACACCAAATGCTAAGATACATCATGCCTGGATGAAAGCCCAGCGTTGCAGCTGAGTTTCAAGATGACCAAAACGAAGATCGCCATACCAGTGGTGTACGAGAGGACTTCATCACCTCATCGATCTGAGAGATATCAGGTACAATGGTCCCCCCACTTAGTTACAGTATAGCTTTTTATAGTTTTTTATAATCTTATCCCAGTACAACTGGGCTTCTACCAGAATTCGGGACAGGCGATGGGACAAAGCAGTCCAGTTGAGGATGGGAAGACGGTCAAAGACTCATCGTTGGGGTCCTCCCTTACGACTTGATCCCCATGTAATCAGTTGTTGTAGACCCACCTTTTGGTGATATCCGGCGGTTCATTTTGGCTATGCACCCAGGCATATAGTAAAGTTTCTACTATTTTCCGGAAATATAAACCTGTGGATAGATGATTTGGCAAACAAAGAAAACACATGTCTATTTTCGATTGCCACTTGGATAACCCCTTGGATTCATCCGGCTGAAGAAACTCACCCAAATCTGAATGATCAAAAAAAACAATGCACATACCATGTACAGTAAATATACGGTACTATAATTGTATATAATTCTTATATAAATGAACATTAAACCCAAGATTCATGACACCAATCAATCCCAACTTCCGGGTCCCCAAACGGCTGCCCTCATTGGTGGCATTTACAACAATGGAGGCGATCGCGGCAATGATCAGCAGGATGATGATGAAGCCTGGGCAAAAGGCTGTTTTTTTTGCAAGGGAAACCATGGTTTTTCTTGGCGAAATATCCATGTGTGCTTGTAAACTCACTGGTTCTGTTGGTTAAAGATCCTGTCTGGAAAAACAGCTTGTGCTGTTTCTTGTGTTGGTTCGATGCAGCCAGCCAAGGGACTGGTGAGCTGCAAGAGGAACAACATGAAAAGACCCAATCTGGGCTCTTGTGTCAGCTGATTGGGGCCATCCTGGCACGCACATTTCGAGCGTTTGGGTCCATGTGTGAATTGGGTAGTACTTCCTAAATAACTATCTCAATGGGGAAAATGATCATTATCGCAATTTTGGTGCCCGATTTTCTTCACCCATTTGGGGATGCCTCCAAACTCACCAAATCAGCTGCTTTTCGGTGCTGTAAACTAACCATGTGGCTAACCCACCATATTCCCAGGGAGACAGCCGTTGCGCCTTCTTCAAGCGTTCCTGCGCCTTGTCCTCGGAGAGACCTGGCTGATCCAGGGATCCAGGTCGCTCCGTTGGAATCCCCTGTGTCTTTGTGCAGTGAAAAACCTTCTTGGAAGGGGAAAAAAACAACACCATGAAGATTGCTATGGGTATCAACCCAAATGGACATGATGATTTTTAGATTTGGGGTTATATACCCTGTTATCAGACAAACCCATTTACCACCATGAGAGATTTATCATCAAAAGGGCAATGCTAATCGACACTTGCACAATGAGATCACTTGAGATTTTTCAAGAGAGGGATCTGCTCGGTGTCAATGTACAAAAAGAGGCGAAAAAATCTCCGAAAAACCTCTGGCTTTCCTTGGGCAATGAACAATTGGGTGATGAATCAATATTTGCAGTGAAAAAAAAACAATTGGCACCTCTATGGGGATCGGTCTTCAGGATAGCACAAATATGCTCGGCCTGCAGATCTTCCACCTGGGTGGACACTGTGGACACTGGTCCCCAAATGGAACATACTGGAAAAGTATAAATGGGATAATGTGGGGAAATCATCTATATATAAACGGAGATCAAATGAGATAATACGGGATGATAAATCATGATAAATCGAACATGTTTTTTGGTTATCCCCAAAAAAGATAGAAAAGTAAATGCCTATTAAAATAGTGATAATTCACTGTTCTATCTTTTTGGGGGATTAATTGTATATCACATTCCCCTATATGATATCCAGCCATGGTTTAGTACGGGATGAAACTACATATTTGGGACCATAGTATAAGGCTTCGTCACATCCCAACAGTAAATCTGTCCCTCATGGGACCCTGAAATCAATAGATCCACTGGGAATCCACCCCAGAAGTCCATCGTCTGCGAGACGACTTGAGACACTTTGGTTTAAGGAAAAGTTTACAGCGAAAAAAACTCTTCTCGTTTTCAGATCTCCTCTTTGTTTTGTCCCTTCACCTCTGGCAGTGTCGCAGATCATGATGCAGGTGACTTCAACCAGAAAAAAACCCTCTCGGAGAATGGGGGATCATCCTAGTGGTCCATAACCCAAGTCCCAATTGCGATCGAGAATAAACAGAATGAGTGAAGCCATATCCCAGTTCACCAAGAGTTTCTAAATATAGTTCCTAACCATTTATAGTAACCATATCTTTTCCATCTATATATAATATAATAATATATATATAATATAATATAATATAATATATAATATATAATATAATATAATATAATATAAATATAATATAATATAATATAATATATTATATATATAATATAATATAATATAATATAATATAATATTATATATATAATACAATATATATAATACAATATAACATAATATATATATATAATATATAAATATAATAAAATATAATATAAAATAATATATATATATATAATATAATATTATATAATATAATATAATATGATATAATATGATATAATATAATATCATATAATATATATATAAGTTATATCAGTTACTAACCCCACTTACTAACCATATCCCATGCATAAATGGCTTTCCCTCGCCTTGTCACCATGGAAGCTGGACGCCACCGAGACCTGCCGCACCAGGCTCCGGCTGCTGCTGGCGCGGCGCGACAGGGGAAGGCCTCAATGGCGACATGGGAAAGGGCCATTGAAATTGCTCGAAATGGAGGTTTCATCATAGTTAATACATGTTAAATCATGTTAATACTGGTTCATAATGATTAATACTGGTGATTTTCGTGGTTACTATGAATAATAGTGATGTTCATTGATTTCGTGGGTTTCATGGCTAGAAATGAAGGTTTCCTCAAATGGGGGGTACACTCTAATCATCCAAATTCGACCATTTTAGCATTGAAACCCATGGTTTTGGGCCCATCAATCATCCATTTTAAGAACCCCCCCAAATCTTGGACACACTGCAAAAAAATGTGTGCTTTTTGCAGGAGATACCACAGTTTATAGGGGAAAAGTCCCCGACTTGCCTAAAACTGCTGTCAGAACACCCGGTCCCCATTTGACCGACAGCAGGAACACTTCTATTACTGAGATCTATGGAGGGTTATGAACCAACAATCTTAGGTACCCCCAAAAAAGCTCATCTTCGGTTTCAGAACAATATAGCACAATAGTATAGTGTCTATCCCAATTTGTAACAACAAACTAAACCTCTGAACTACCCAAGCAACGTTCAGCCACAGTTGGGCAATGGACAAGCAAACGTGCCCGGTAATGGAAAACCGTGGAAAACCCCTCATTGATGTGGATGATGTTTCTTTTTCAAATGGTGGCAGGCCAAATGAACAGAGCCATACGCGGAGTTGAACTGTGTCAACTTCTGTGGAGTGTGGATGTCACCCATGGTGTGTGGTATGAGGCAAAAACCTAGGACCTATGATGCTACAGATCAATGGTGAGATGAACATCCAGGAAGAGGAACTATTTTGATGTGAGCAATATGATATGGTTTTGACCTATCCGCAATTCAGGGTTTCAAGTGGGGCTCCCCAAAACAGGCCAAAATGAAGCCTTGAACCTCGGATTCAGTATCCAGGGGCAGGGGGGCCCAGTTGCCTCCGAAAGTTGGGTAACTATGGCTTCATTTCCACTTATAACTGGAACTGAAGTATTATCGATTATTATCGCATCACGTTGCAGATAGTAGTCCTCTAATGGGTCTCTTGTTGCAATCGGACTTTTCCTTCCGATGGTCCCTCATTCACATCGGTTTGTCTGTGATACTGCACCAGTTGCACCAAGGGGCCATACTCTTGTAGTTCTTCGACATTTCTAGAGAGGTCCTCTCGTGTCAGAGTTGCAAAATTACTTATGATGGCCGATTTCTACTATGAAAACTACATCACCAATGGATTTCTCCGCGTGATATAAGCAAATGTACATTCCCAACCAAACTGGTACATGACCAGTAGTGTCAGTCTCGCCAATAGTTTCACATTCCAACAATATTGGGAGAAAGGTTCTGAGGCAGCAAACATCATGCAGTGAAGATTCTAGAACGGTCTTTAGCAGTTATCTTTTCTACTTTCTATGAAAATTTGATCCGTGAAACTGTAGAATCAGAATGTGTCAACTTCAACATCCGATGCTGCATTGGGAAGCATACATGTCCCATCAGTTTGAGAGGCTCCTGATGGTGCTGGTTGGTGAGGTCGTGGGGAAAGAGATGGTCTGGTCGCAGCATGTTTCGTCTTCCAATTAAAAGGCTTCAAAAGGAAGGAGTCGATTCGTTCAAGAGGTTGCACGACTTGCATCAAGCAATGCACATGAATGCAGAAAGAGACGACTGTGCTTCTGAGGCTGTCTGTTTGAAGAAAGTCATGGACCTGCACATGGTCTCTATCCTCATTCAGGGCCATGTCACCATGTCATCTTTGGGTCCTTTCGAATACTGTAGTGTCTGCAGGTAGGGAACACACGCTTGACAACAGCATGACAGATGCCACTAAACATTCCAGGCCATGAAAGTGCAGTGCGCATGAACTGATTAGAAAATGTTTTTGGGCAATGCCGCTCCACCTTTTTGCGGCCTCGCCATCACAGGGCAATCCCACCAGGTTGGGTTGCGGAAAACTCCCAACGCCCGGCTGCCCAGCTGTTTCTTTGACTTCCAAAAACCCCTCACCTGTCACAGCCATCAGCGGTGACTTGGGAGTTGTATCTCTACATGGCTGGCAGCTCCTCGCGCCCTTTCAGATTTTCGCTCAGCGGAAGCCCACAGCAGCCTGGACAAAATCAGGGAGATCCGTGGCTTGCCCCTGGGGTCTTTATCAAGCTCAGATTAATTGTGGTTCGCCTGCTGTCAGCACTCCTTGGTCCCGCCTGCCAAAGGAAGGCCAACAGAAAGAAGAAGACCGGGAGGATCTCAGAAATCGGGAGTGTTGCAGCGTTGCATACAAATTTCAAGAGCTGCCAATCATATTTGGCCACGCAAGACATCTTTAAATACTCAAAACATTAGTCACTGCTCATCATTCCATTTTTAGGGATGACTGGGAAAAATGTTGAAGCCAAGCATAATCCCATGATATCCCCTTTCAATGCGGATTTTTTCTTTAACCTCCGTGAAATCCACGAGATTTATCGCTGTTGTTTCTCTTGTCATAGCTGGCAGAGAACACCCGAGGGCCCAGCTGGCAAGACATCAACGATTGGGGCAAAAATCACAAACTCCTGGCGCAGACCGTTGATTTTACGAAGCCAGAAAGGAAATGATACAAAAAACGCATCCTACGAATCAGGCAACTGTCCAAGTTTCCCGGATCCATCCTTATCCGGAAGTCTAAGAATCCTTCTTTGGGCGTGATGAAGACAGTCCCTTACAGAAAGCTGAGAGCTGTATGCCGTATGTGTATGTATTATATATATGTATACATATGTTGTTATATAATGTTATTTATATATATATAGACCATGTTACGTTAAACTATATGCGAAATATGTTGATATTGATCTTGATCGAAGGAAGTTTAGAAGTCAAACTTCCGACAATATGGGCAAATGGAAAAGCAGAGGTGAGAAGAGTCAGAAAAGAGAAGAGCAGAAGAGAGAAAATCAGAGAAGAGCAAGAGTCAGAAGACAGAAGATGCAGGTGCGCGAAAAGGTAGAAAAGTCGCGAAACACTGTGTTTTCCCAATGATTTGTGGTTCCGGAGGTTCGAAAAGTAGGCTCGCTAAAGTGGCGGGCGCGGAACCACGTGGTCAGATGAGAAATGAAAAGTTGCACGCCGTTGTGGCGCGAAGCACATTTCCAAGTCAAAATGTACAAAACACCTCAGCTTCGGAACACTTTTAAAAGTTGCGATGTCGAAAAAGTGCACACCGTTGTGGCGCGAAGCACATTTCGAAGTCAAAAGTGTAAAAAATTGACGGGTTCAGATCACTTTTGGAAGTTGAGATGTCGAAAAAGTGACGCCGTTGTGGCGCGAAGCCAAGCACATTTCGAAGTCAAAAGTGCAAAAAACTGATGGGTACGGAACACTTTTGGAGGTTCAGATGTCGTGTTGCGTGGCCGGCGCAAGGGATAGTGCACCTTGTCAAAAGTGAGCAAAACGTGAAAGTTTTCTAGCATTTCCCAAAAACGATGGCAGGCGTGGGACATATGCCTTTTCCGTGGCAGGCGCAGTACAAGAGACATGTTCATCAGAGCTCTTAGGAGGTCTGGGCGCTGATTTCCTGAGATGGGTTGCATTTTGGAGGATCAGATCTTCAGGTTTGCTGAGATGATTTTGCGTGACAGGTGCAGCACTTCGTATGACCTGGCATCACTTTTTCGTGGCAGGCACTGTACTTTAGACAGGTGGAGTGGAAAAATCGCAAAACTCATTGGTACGAGGCCGTCAGCTCTGCATTCAACTTTCCATTTTTGAAGGAAGTCTCGCAGAATTGTTTCGTTTTTGATGTTGCCAACTTGGAAAACTGAGGACGTCTCGCAGAATTGCTTCGTTTTTGATGTTGTCAACTTCAAATTTTGAGCAAGTCTCGCAGAATTGCTGAGTTTTTGATGTTGTTCAAAAATTGAGGAAGTCTCGTAGAATAGACAGATAGACAGACAGACAGACAGACAGACAGATAGATAGATAGAGAGACAACTACAACAACCACAACCACTACCACTACCACTACCACTACTGCCACTGTTACTGGTATTGGTACTGCTACCGCTACTGCTGCTGCTGCTGCTGCTACTGCTACTACTACTACTACTACTACTACTCCTACTCCTACTCCTACTACTACTCCTCCTCCTCCTCCTACTACTACTACTACTACTACTACTACTGCTACAAATACGGCTACAAATACAAATAAACTACGCTACATTACACAACACTAATTACACTATACTACACTACACTAATTCCATCTAATTACACTACACTACACTAATTACACTACAGCCACAACAACTAGTACTAACACAGCTAAAACAACAATATCAGCTACACCACATTACACTACACTGCACTAAATACATTGCAGCACACTACAACTACAAATACACATGCAACTACAACTACACTACATTGCATAACACTACACTACACTAATGACGCTACATTACGCTACAACTACAACTGCAACTACAATTGCAACTACCACTAAATTGCACTACACGACACTACACCAATTACACTACGCCACGCTACAACTACAACTACACTACCTTACGCTACACTAGACTGCACTACACTATACCACACTACAGTACACAACACTACAGTACGCTACAATACAGTACACTACGATACACTACACTAATTACACCACACCACAACTACAACTGCAACTGCAACTGCAAGTACACCACACTTATTACACATTACAATTACAACTCCACTACACCACACTACAACTACAACTACAACTGCACTACACCACACTTCATCCAGCAGTTGTGGGTGAGGTGACCACTGCAACCATTGCAACCACTCCAAAAATCACAACTTCAACCACCTTTCGGTCCATCAGTGGATTCGCTCCGCCATCCGTGATTCACAACAACCAACCTCTCCTATAGGTGTCCTATTTTTGAAACTTCCGCCACCGCCTTGTGCAGTACTGGTATTCATATTATTGATATTGATATTGGATATAGACTTTTGATTAGACATGTATTTTTCTATACATGTTCATGTTCTGACATCTACCATCTCCCCATCTACCTCGGCAAGCGTCCTCGGGCAATCGCGCGTGCGCCGCTTCTGGGGTCGCCAGCACCGCACCTGCCGCTGCCAGTGTCGCGGCTTCGTTGGACACCTGCCGCCATCACCGATCTGCGATCTGCCCACAAAAAATGGGGATTTCATATGATTTAACCCCGAAACATGGGGATCACTAACACCTTCCCCGCATCCGCCAAGCTGGTTTGATAAGAAAATGGGACCTTCACACAGCTCTGCTAAGGGGGATCTAAGCCCTACAACTATAGCTACAAGTAAGGTCCTACTGGTCCTATTGGTGCCCCAATTAATCCATATTAATCCCCTGGTCTTCGTCGCCTGCGGTTTGGAGCTGGGGACAAAGGCGCTCTGCAGCATGCAGAGGGCCGCCAAGGCGGCCACCAGGACAAGGAGTCCAGAAGAACCTGCGACGGGAAGCGCTGACGGGAACCAGCCGAGCACATCTGGAGAAGGTATGGCCATAGTATGGTATAAGTCGAGTGGGATCCTCCAAGTATCTCCAAGTCATGCAGGGCAAGCAGTTGATTTTAGCAAAAATTGGACAGTTGAAGGCACCAAAGCATCATGGATTTGGCAAACTATACAATTTCTGGTAGAAGGGATTTGAAACCCATGGTTGGAGATCAAGAGCATCTAATTTTCACTGCACTTGGCTGCCAAGGTGTGCGGCCCAGGTGGTGTTCCAACTCATCTTGTACACAACATCCCCACTTCGAGTTCGACCCAGATCTTGGAAATTCATCAAAATCATCGGTGGTTGAGATCATGCACTCGTTTTTGCCGTATACATCCCACTCTTCTAGGTTCGCAGCCCATTGCCCGTGTCAATTGGTTGAAGTCCTATCCTTCTTGGTGAAACTCCAGCTTTAGCTTTTGGCGAGGTACGAGCCATCTTCAACGGTTGCCGTTCGAAAGGAGCAGCTTGAGCCCGGTCAAAGCTGAACAGCGGAGCACCGGGAAACCATAGATCTACCAGCCCAACATAGGGTTCCTGATGTCTTTTCCCGACTTGAACCAATTCTGGGAATATGTTGGGTCATGACAGTCATAGTCCTGGTAGTCTTCATATGTTTTCACGGGGTCGCAAATCCTGTTTGTTGATATTGATTCGCAATTCAATAACATCAAATAACTTGCCAAACTCGGCCGTCATTTTTGGCACCACACGCTTAACAGCGGTATATAACCCTGTTTCAGAAACCCGAAAAGAACCAAATGCTCCAGCAGTGTCCTTTCACTTTTTGCTGCTGTTCACGCTATAAGTTTGGTGCGCAAACTCGAGGATGTCAGATCGCTTGAGGTGATTGGTTTGTGGAGAAGTCCCAAAAACCTCTTGGCGGACTGGAGCATCGACAGACACCAACCAGAGCTCTGCATAGACTATTAGGGTTGTCAGCTGCACAACAAATGCTCCTCTAAAAATGCGCTCTTTTCGTTCAGCCACATCTTATTTTTGCCAGCTCAGCGGAAGCCAACAGCAGCCTGGCGGGTGGAAATCCACCATTTACACCAAGACAACAAGAATGTGCCCAGGAAAAGACATCACACAACACCGCATGGCAAACCCACCGCAGGTTTTTATAAAGAAGCAGAGAGTTTCTCTCCGTTGGGGACTGGTGATTGCCAACATGATGACACGACCACCGGCATCAAAAACCCACAGCATCCAACCTGCCAAAGGAAGGCCAAGAGAAAGAAGAAGACAGGCAGGATCTGTCATGGCACAATTCCGTCAGTCTGTCTCAGTCTTTGTTATTCTCAACTCAGTTGCAATCAGTTCGATGTCAAGATAATTACATCCAAAAAACAAGAAATGAGAACTAACAGGTTTCAAGATGCTCTAAGATGTCTTAGCTGTCTTAGCTGTCGTGATCTGAACTGAGAGTGAGACTGGCAGCACATCAACGATGGGTGCGAAGATCACAAACTCCTGCCAGCTGCATCGGAAGTGCCGGGTGGGACAGCAATACAGCAAGCCAACCAACACAAACGAAACTCACAGGTCTCGGAAAGACCGAGGGAAAAAGGGTCCACCTGCTTTTTATTGAAGCACAGTAGAACATTCATGAACATTCTGTGTCAAGATGTCACCATTCCCAAACAGAATGCCAACCATCACAGCAAGTCGGCTTGCTGAATGTAAAAGATCTACTGTAAGATCTGCAGATACGACCTAAAGAAAGAGGCCCTTCGCACGTAGTCCCCGTAGTTCTAGGAAGTCTTGCAGTATTGCCGTTTGTTTTGCACAGACAGCAAGAGTGAAAGAAGTACATCTTGAGCCAGGCAGGGGCCACCGTCGCTGTGTAGTCTTGCCAAAATCAGCTCAAGATGACATGCAGTGACACAAGAGCTCAAGACAATGAAATCATGCAATGTAAATAAATGCAAACGCAAACCTCTTGGCATAAGCTCCCCTTCAGTCCTCTGGCAATCGTGCATGAGCTGCTTCTGGTGTAGCCAGCACGGCACCAGCGACTGCCAAGTTCGCAGCATCTTGGGACACCTGCAACAGTCATGGCTACCCCAGGGCAAGGCCACCCCGATGTTCG
>Ga0126342_10007972_pt1 | contig 18937 bp, 17 predicted proteins | sample Cyp1metagenome_FD_92528 | JGI IMG/M metagenome (GOLD analysis project Ga0126342, IMG submission 92528) | Coral microbial communities from Lord Howe Island, Old Settlement Bay, Australia - Cyphastrea 1 metagenome | ecosystem: Host-associated > Invertebrates > Cnidaria > Coral ... | reverse complement strand
GGCAACGCAGCAGACTGTGGACTTTGAGAGCAAGTGGTATCAACAAGCTGCGGCGATTAGGGAGAAGCACAAAGTCTCTCTGAGTTTCAAACCGTGCGCTGTTTATTGTTTTTTGTTTGTTTTGTGTTTTGTTTGTTTTTTTTGATTTTTTTTGGTTTGTTTTTTTGGAGGGGTTGTTTTTGTTGGTTTGTTTTTTTTTGTTGGTTGTAAATATTTGCTGGTTTCCAATAAAATGAAGCATTTTGCGTCATAATCATATTTAGTGGGTTTCCTAAGTCATGAGGCTACCCCCGGTTATCATCCATAGAAATAGATGGTATTTTCCATGATTCATCAACCATCCTACGGTCCTACGCTCGCGATTTTGGTACCCCCATTCCAGGCATCCCAACAGCCCAAGAAACTTTCTCACCATTCCCACCTCTGGGTGGTTTCAGCCACGCAAAGGTGCCAAAGAGCTCGATGGTTTCACTTCCTGGCTACTTTCTGCGGTTTCAAGCGACTCTAAAAATGTCATGTGGTAAAAGATCTATGACAAACATAGTTATTGAAAGTGGCCATAGAAATAGTGGATTTACCCATTAAAAATGGTGATTTTCCATAGTTATGTAAACGTTTACCAGAGGGTATCAATAATATGTGATTATCTGGTTGGTGGTGCAATAACCATCTTGAAAAATATGAGTTCGTCAATGGGAAGGATGACATCCCATATATGAAATGGAAAATGAAATTCATGTTTGAAACCACCAACCAGCAACGCAATCGTATGGAAAACAATACAAGTTGATGTTTCCCTCAAAAAAATCGGGATCTTAGTCAAGTGATGTGCTAAGATCAAAACATTGCAAAAAGAGATATCATCTGGTTATTTAACATAGCCATGGAAAATCACCATGCTATTAATAGCTAAACCATCTATTTCAATTAGGGCCATGGCTCTACCATGGCGAACTGTTAGTCATAGCCAGGTTGGGTACCAAAAATATATATGGCTTTATGGTCATCCAATGTCATCCATCTCAAAAGGGAATCCTCTGGAATCCTGCCCCATCAATCTCCGCGGCTCCAGGTTTTAACGGGAAAATTAGGACACCCCCAAAGGGTGACCCCTAGCTAATGTGACCCCTTTTTTGTGAAATCCCCGCCATCCCCATGTCTCACTGGTTCCCGAAAAAAAGTGATGAATATCACCATTGTATCCCCGGAACACATGTTTGTTGGTCAAAACTTTTAAAAGCACCATAATTTTCCATGAAACATGGGAATGGCGTGGATATAAAACACCCCAAGATCACATATTTCCAAACACCAGAGGTTTCCAATCGCTGTACCCCATTAGATCATCCAAAATAGACCATCCGCTCCTTGCTGCCATTCCTCCTCAGGAAGCGCGAAGGGCACCGCATCTTGCACGGGCCACCAAGAACCCTCGCAACGAAGCCCAGTTGGTTGATGATGAGTTCGGGATTTTTTTAACGAATACCATGGTGATTTAATGTTGATTTAATGCTGATTGGATGGACATTTTATGGTGATTTAATGATGATTTAATGGGACTTTATGGTGATTTAATGGATTATGAATGGGATATACCCTCTGGTAATTTGTCACATAGCTATTAAAAATGACCATAGAAATAGTGGATTTTCCCATTGATAGCATGGTGATTTTCCATAGTTATGTAAACGTTTACCAGAGGGTACATGATTTTCATGGGGAATATCCCAATCTGAGGATTCAACGAAAAGGGAGATTGATTGAACTAAGAGAATGATGGTTGGTGAGTTGTTCAATAGGGATTTAACCGTGTTTTTTTGAAAATATACTGTTTAAATCTGTTTAACAATCAAACGTCTAATATGAGTCGTACTAATATGCGATTTAATTGAAAATGATGGTTGGCTGGCTCTTTGGCATTAGAGTGCTGGTTTATTAGGGATCGTGATCAATCTACGTACCCTCCAGTAAACTAACATAGCTATGGAAAATCACCATGTTTAATGAGTAAACCGACTATAAATCAGTCATTTTCCATGGTTATATTATATTCGTTTACCAGAGGGTATAGGGTGGGTCCCAAGTAGCCTATTCTATTTGGTTTCTTCATAGGGCACCAAGGTTAAGCAGGGCCACCATCAGCTACGGATGGAACATCAGACCTTTCTGGCCATTGACAAATGGATACAAAAATAGACCCACTGAATTTGCAACTATAAAATCTCAAACTTACACCATTGAATTTATATGAATTTCTTCAATGTTTAGTGAAGTTTAGTTTGATCATTTCGAGCGCTCAAACAGTCCCATCGTTTTCCCTGTTTTTAGTACCATTTCAAGGAATGTCATATACCTCTACGGCCCAAAGCCCCGCTGAATTTCTGGCAATAACATCTTTTTCGCACTGTACTTGAATATTTGGAGTCATTGAACATCTATTAGCCGCATTTCCAGGTGAAAGCTTGGGTTCACATGATGTTGACTGAAGTGTTGGTAATTCTTTGTCCCATTCTAAGAGAAGTTTCAACAAGGCCAACATGTTTTTTTCGATCGGAACGATGGGTCCGGTTGAACATTGGAGACCCCACGAAAATATCAATGATTCAATTGTTAACAATAATGATAAGTTTGTGGTTAATAATGGTTGATGTTGGTTTTCATAACTGACAACAATGGTTCATAATGGGGTTAGGCCAATACGTAATTACCTCCAATAGAGACATGACCCATTCGCGATGATGTAAATGCGCCCCATGCTTTGTTGATGGGATGATTAATTTTTCCTTGGGTTTACCACACGAAACCAGATGCGCACATGATGCGAAGCCACCCCAGTGATGTCATCTGAAATGATACCCTTAGGTCCATTTTTTCTGCCATCTGCTGAAATGGTACCTCTAAATGATCTTCTGGTTGGTGGCTTCAACCCCTCTGAAAAATATTAGTCAGTTGGGATGATTATTCCCAATATATGGAAAACTAATCCAAATGTCCCAAACCACCAACCAGAAAATCTCTAGTCATACTGGAGTAGAATCAGGAATTTTCAAAGAAGCCTCCCTAAGAATGGAATTACCTTTGAAACTGTCATACTCTATCGACTTCAGGACGACTATAATATATTATAATTACCCTCTGGTAAACTAACATAGATGTGAGAAAAAAATACACACTACTGTATTTGTAGGTCCTGTTCCTAAGGAAACCATGGGTTTTCCACATCGGACCATTAGGGTTTTCCAAACAATCGGAGCCGAAAAGACCCACCTGAACCTTCCCCTCCAACACGCTTGAGGGCGGGCGATAACACGCAATGGCAACCATCGCGCGGCTTGTCGAAAAAGCAGAGATGTTTGTGAGTCGCAATCCCCAGATGGAAATTGGGGAAAATCAATCCTAAAACATCCTAAATCATTAGTGGAAAGTGACTCTGTTTTTTTGTTTTCCGGGCTTATTGTATATATACATACACATAGAAAGCATTGAAAATTCTATTCGTGGACATGAAAATATGTGGGGCGAATTCTCTTTTCAAGGCCAACTGATGCCTTTCTGGGACAAAAAACGATTAGTGGATTTAAGGATCAAACCCCCATGAAATTGGGTTCATAGTTCATAGGTGGGAAATGATTGGATGATCCACACCTGCGCCCCTGCAGATGTTTTTTCCACCATTCAGCCACATTTTTCCATTGGCAGTTGTCATAGAAAGCCCACAAGCTGCGTAAAGCGAGAAGCGAAGGCATTTTGATCATTTTAGTCAAGTCCTTTACCCTCTGGTAAACTAACATAGCTATTGAAAATGGCCATTTATAGTGGATTTTCCCATTAAAAAATAGTGATTTTCCATAGCTATGTTAAATTACCAGAGGGTAAGGATGTCTACATCGATGTGGAAAATACCAATGGTTTCCCAGAAAATGATCTGCGTTTTTCCTGGTGGGTTTTTCTACCAAACACTGGAGGGCATCCCAAACGGCAACGACCGCAACCTGGATGCCCAGCCGCCAACCATGGAAAATCCCACGAGATGCCACGAGTCTCTGGGAATCAGAACATCCAGTGACCCCATTTTTGGGTGACTTTGATACAAGGCTGAGTTATCCACCCGTGTTCTCCAATAAGTAAGATGGAAATTCCATGTTAACAATGATTTCCCATGGCAAATCTTCGAAAACAACTCCCCTATATTAATTATATTAGCCCGATATGTTGTTGGTGAAATGCCTTTTATGATGCTCAAAGTCCCCGCAGTTTTTGGCTGCTTTTATCATATCCCTATGTTTTGTTGCTTAAACCATGTTAAACACCATGTGAAACCGCGATCATGCCTCAGTTGCTCATGATTAAACAATCTCAAACCATATTCACAGCCAATTTTTGTTTATTAAATCATATAAATCATGTTAAACCATATCAAGTGCCTCATATGAAACCATATTTTTTCCGTGTTTTTTCCCCAATATTTCCAGCCGTTGACCTCGGGCCCCTGGTTGCCCCCTTTAAACGTTTAAAGGGCACCGGGCGGCGTCGCCGTCGCTCCTGCAGGGCCTCCTTGGCCACGATGACCTGACGATCCAAGGCCTCCTGCAGGACGTTCAGCGACAGGTGATCCGAGGGCACCTGTCGTCGCAGACGAAGATCCTATGGGAATGGTTAATCAACCATGGTATATATATATATATATAACTATGGAAAATCCACTATAACATGGAAAATCCACTATAACCATAGTTCAACTATGGAAAATCCACTATAACTATGGAAAATCACCATTGTTAATTCGAAAACTAACTATAAATGACCATTTTCAATAGCTATGTTAAATTACCAGATGGTAATATCATGGTTTTAACTAATGGTATATATAACTAATGGTATAGTATACCACCAGCCAGGGAATGTATGGATAGATTGTAGTAACCGACCAGAATATATATATATATGGTGTATATATATAACATAATACAAGGTGGTGCCCCCGTTCGATAGCTAAGTTGGTGAACATAACTCCAATGTCACTACGGTTTTTGTAGGTGATACACCGAACTAGTTAATGGGATTATAAACCAACTTATAACTGGGGGGCACCACCTTGTATCATGGTTTTGGTCATCAACCATAGGAGTTTTCGAAATATTGCTAGCTGTTGATATTAACCATAGTAAGTCTATGGTTAATATATAATCTATAAATATATATATATACCTACCTGGTTGGTGGTTGACCTACCCCTCTGAAAAATGATGGAGTTCGTCAATTGTGATGATTATTCCCAATATATGGAGAAATAAAAAAAATGTCTTTCAGGGGACCTACAGTAGATGGACAAAAAAAATCAAAACCTACAGACATCTAGCAAGTAAAACCCCACACCCCAAATTTCAATGTTGAACAAAACTCTATCTAGCTTCGTCTGTGTTCCGGGTTTGATTTTTTTGTCCACCGGTGCCAAGCGCGGAACCCAAAGACAACATTGAAATTTGGGGGTGCGGGGGGTGACAACAATACAGCAAGGGTTTGATTTCATCGTCCATCTACGGTAGAAACTTACTGGTGCTTAGTAGGGAATGAGGGAATGATCCACTGGCTAATTATCAATTATAATCCCGTTCCCCCATTCCCATCCATTCCCTACTATGCACCAGTAAGGAAATTTCCATAAAAATAATGATGTTAATGGATGTTTAAGGGAAATCATAGAAATAAGTCCCATAGAAATTCCCATTAAAAGGTGTTAAGGGAAATAATGTTATCTGATGATTATTAATACTTTATATAGATATGTTAAGGAAATAGATTAGTAATCTATAATGGTATTATCTATAGAGAGTAATACTCTACAGATCTCTCTAGTGTTAATAGTGATAATAGTGTAATTGATCGCGTTAAGGGAAACAATCTTATCTGATTATTATGTAAATATATAAGTTAATAATCTATAATGATCAAACTTATAAAAATGAGTAGTGCTAATCTTTGGGAATTATACTGGATCGATATTATGGAGGTACGGTATCGTATATAAAGCCATAGAAATTGGGTGGGTTATGCTACGGGAAACAATACATTTTTTTTATAATGTTTAATACTCTATAGATATCTTGTAAATAATCTATATTTTTTTTAATAGAGTCATACTTTATAGTGTTAATAGTCTATAAAGTTTAATAGTGCTAATTAATCTTTAATGTTAAGGGAAACAATCAATGGGAATTATACTGGATCCTAAAATGGAGGTACTGTACCATTACACAGCCATAGAAATTGTGGATTATATCCCCTGAAGTTTAGCCCTTACATAGGTCTTATATGTGGTAGGTACCTCCAATTTAGGTTCCTCAAGTGGCCATTGAAATAATAGAACTAATGGTGTTTAATACTCAATAGTGTTCATAATCTACAATATAGAATAGGGGTTCCTTGGGCTTCAAACTATGCGAATAGCCTGTAACGTATCAACCCAAGGGACATGTTGACGCAAATAATATATAGTATAATCTTTTATCGTGTGGTTAATCCATATATATATACATATCATTATATAGTTCTAGGGGAAAACTATAATTTATCAAAACTACTTTGATAATTCAGAAATTATAAATATAATGTATATAAGTTAATCATCTGTGAGTATCAAATTATAGAAGTATATACACTCTGGTAAACTACCATAACTATGGAAAATCACCATTTTTCATGGTAAAATCCACTATAAATGGGCATGTTCAATAGCTATGTTAGTTTACCAGAGGGTATATGCTATAGTTTTGAAGATGTTAAGTTGAAGCTATGACTCTTAGTTTTAGTAAGGTTCACCCACGACATCCCATAATTCTTGGGTTCGTCCCATATAAATGTTGGGTAACATATGCGTAACCATGGTTACCCTATGGTAATTTGTCACATAGCTGTTGAAAATGGTGATTTATAATGGATTTACCTGGTAATTTGTTACATGGCTATTGAAAATGGTGATTTATAGTGGATTTACCTGGTAATTTGTTCCCTAGCTATTGAAAATGGTGATTTATAGTGGATTTATCCATTGCAAATGCTGATTTTCCATAGTTATGTTAGCGCGTTTACCAGAGGGTATTGATTCACCACAATACAACAGGACATCGGGGAATCAACCCAACCTCCCAAGAACTAGTTTCAGCTGGGATCAAATTCGAATCGAAACACTACCATCGAATACCATGTTGAAGAAATTCTATTCGGAAATGTTGAAATTCAAGAAAAATCTTCAATCATTATGAGATTCTCACACCATAAAACATCCAATAAACACAATTTACCACGGTTTTCCCATGGTTTTTCCCATGGTTTTTGTTCGCCACAAAACCAAGGGCCACCTTGTCTTGGTAGTAATTCACCACGGCGGACACATCGCGCATGGTGATGTTAGCCGCCTGGGGACGTCCAGCGGACGAAATGCATGTGAAATTAATAGATCGGTGGTGTATATTATATGATATATACATATGGGTGTGTCTGAAAATAGTGTACCCCTAAACCCAATGGTTAATGATCATTATATATCATTATCCCGTTTTTAAATGGCTATTTCATTGGGAATATTAACCCTATTTTCAGACAAACCCATATATTTGAACTGAGGGATGATATGAGTATAGTAAAATACGATTATGTTCATTTACAAATATACATATGAATTTATGAATATAATATATACAATATATGTATATAATATGTGTAGTCTCGACCCTCAACCTCCAGTTGAGCTAGTATGCCAAGCAGCACACGTGTGATCACTGAACCCATCAAAACGGGCCATTTCTGAAGGGTCAAGTTCAAAAGCTAACCATGGCATGTCCATATTATGCGAACCATGGTGCTGGTATATTTACCTACAAAACTGTTTGTGATGTTTGGATATGTTTGGGGTGAATGTTGAGAAACTTAGGGGGTTCAACATCAAAAAATAAGATAGTTGATCATCATGTTCCCTATTTTCCCTATTGAAATGGCCATGTGGATGGCATGTTCCCTATGAACATTGGCCTTTTGGTATACCATGGGTGCTGCACCCTCTGGTCATTTGCGACATAGCTATTGAGGATTGTTTTGCAAATGATGTTCCTATTGAAAATAGAGATTCAATAGCTATGTAAAATTACCAAGGCAACTAGTATTCATTGCAGATGGTCCGAAAGAATAAGACATGTTCCATATAGATTCCCCAGTCATAGCGGATTTACCAATGGGAACATATTTAAAAAAAAAAACGGCTCAGCAAATCTGAGCACACTAAACCTTGTTTTCATATGTTGATCTGGATTCCCCTTCATGGATAGTGATAGTCCCCTATTGATTGGTAAATCCCCGAACTAATCATCATCCAACAGGGGTGGCCGCAAATGGTCTTTGTTGGTGACCTCTGCATTCTGAGGGATTAAGAATTCATATATGTTCGGTATAACTAGGTGTCAGCCTAATCTTCTGCGATGACCTATGAGTTGGGTATATATAATATATATGTATATACAAACTATATGAAATACAATGAAGACCTATGATTCCAAGTTGGGTATATATGACCTATGATTATATTATATATATGGGTATCCTATCTACTAGTATCATGGATACATGATATATAATGGTATTTACAATATATATATATATATATGTATATCACTAACCTGAATTGTTTGGCCACAAAAGGGGATGATTCCTCGTCCTTAACCCGGCCGTCTCCCGATACCATCTCTCGCCTGGGCATCGACCAGGCCGGCCACCAGGGTGGCTTCACGCTCAATGTTCACCCACCTAGTTGCGGAGGATTCCCCGTTGGATTATGAAATATACTCATTATGAAATAATAATAAATATATAACGGCTTATATAATATTGGACATATATAGTTATATACTTATATTAGCTTTCATCTTATATTTCAACAATAATCATATTATATATATTTATACAATATTGGATAGTATAATCCCGGAATTCATCATCAAGCAAAAAAATGCTTTTGAACACTGATCAAATGGTGATTCTTTTAAGATTTCACGGGATTAACCATCAAATAGGGAACTTATGGCCTATGTTTCATGGAAATCCTTGGGTTTCATGGGATGCCCAAAGAGGTTATGACTAACAGGGCTAGCCATGGTAGAGCCATGGCCCATTTATCGAAATAGATGGTTTACCGGACTTAATAGCATGGTGGATCTTTCCATGGCAAACTGTGAATGTCATAACCAGGTTGGGTAACAGGGATACAGAAAAGCCAAAAAAAACTGGTCGAATTCATCATGGGATTTCACCAGCTTATAGCTGGATGGTCAATGATGGCACAGGATGTAGCCTCTAACAATATGGTGTGCCATCATTGACCATCCAGCTATAAACATTATTGATCTAATAGTATCATTGACCAAATACAATGACCCAATAATAATATCGTCTAATCATATCTAATAATGATGGTCATGTTCACCGAATTTGACCTAAACATTGATTTTATATAACCAACAGTAGCCAATAATGACCCAACAACTATGACAATGACCAGCCAAGTTGGCGGCTATATTTTCACGGGATAATCTCTGCCAAAAAAACATCCCATTTGGAAGTTTGTCTGAAATTGGCTCCCAAGCCTGATGGTGAATCATCATTTTCATACTATGTTCATTTATTCTCCCAGTTCAGCCTTCGTGTGGGGCTACCCTCTACTCAAACGAAGCCGTTTTGTAACGGGAGATGATCCCAGCGAAGTTGCACCATCCTCCCAGAGTGAGTGAGTTCCATACTGTACCAGTATATTCCTAATCTATTCCACTTCCAAGACTTCACAGTATTTCACGCTTCACAATGTGTGATCCTGAAATCCAGCCAATACCCTCCGGTAAACTATATAACATGGCTATTGAAAATTGCCATAGAAATAGTGGATTTACCCATTAAAAATGGTGGATCTTTCCATCGTTTTTGGTATGTTTACCAGAGGGTAAATCCTCATTGGCCGGATCCAGCTCACCTGAAGCTCTTCAGGCGACGAACGAAGTTCAGAGCGATGGACATCATGGGTTTGGCCGGAGCCAGCTCGAGGATCTCCTCATGGCTTAGTTTTGGCTATGTTGAATTTACTTGGCCCCAACATCTTCAAATATGCTACATATATGCTACATATGACTTATGTACTCTTCAAAATTTTGGCCCCAGCATCTCAAAACTATATGTGTAAATCCCAATTCAGCTAGCTGAAACAAACGTGTTTTGTCATCTCCCTCGCTTGTTTGCCATAATTTTGGTATAAATATATGTAAATTCTCAAGTTGCGAGACGAATCTATATGAAAATCTGTGAAAAACCATGGTTAATTGGTAAGATTGGTCTGGGTCAAAATTGACCCTGAAACATGTATGGGTGCGTCTGCAAAGGGTAGATTCATCGCCTAGTTATGGCCATTCTAACAGGGAAAATGATGATTGACCAGTGGATGGAACGGGGTTTTCCTCAACTTGTTCAGATAGCAATCCCAAATCTGGGTCCATGTACAACCCTAAACTTTATAATTTTATAACCATAACCTGGTTTTGTCCTGGTTTTCAACCCTAAACAATTTGGGATCCTTACCTGGTTTTTGTTAGGGCTGTCTTCACCAACCTAAGGACTCAAATCCTGAGTGTCTACCAATTGAGAAAAGTATTCCTCAAAGAAATTCCATGTTTCACAGGAGGAATATTGTTGTTAATAGATGGAAGTTCAAGATGGATAGCAAGAAAATCGAAGTTGTTGTTTTTCAAGTCTAAGTTTCTTGCCATCCATTCTCTAATTCCCATCCCCCTAATCTTTAAAAACGCATTTCTATGGTCCCATTTCTATGTGGTTTCATCCCCTACTAATAAAACAAAAAAACGATTTCTTGGGGTTGTTTCACATTAACGGGGCAAAGGACTATTCATTTATGAACCAGTATAATCCCAGTAAGCCACCATTACGGTCCAATTAGTCCCATTAAATCATCATGAAATTCCATTAAATCCCATTAAATCCTTTTAAATCCCATTAAATTACTATTATTAATGTTAGCTACCAATTAGTGTCATGATACCCTACTGTGAGAATTTTTCCAAAATAATCCAGTTCGCTAAAATAGGTAGGGGGAACTCTATTGTGTTCTTTTTCATTTTTTCAGTTTTGCTTTTCAGTTTTTTATTTTCAGATCCAATTTACTTTAGAAAACCACATTCATGTTGAAGCCTTAAAATGCAAGATTTTCCAAATAATTAGACTACAACTACAACTACAACTGCACTACACTACAACTACAACTGCACTACAACTACAACTCCTACAACTGCTTCAATTACTTCAACTACTACAACTGCATTTTCAACTACATTTCAACTAAACTACAAACACTACTACAACCACAACTACAACTACAACGACAGCTACAACTACAACATTACAACTTCAACAACATCAACTAAACTACAACCACTACTACAAGTACGACTACATTAGACTTCGCTACACCACAATACATCCTGCAGTTGTGGGTGAGGTGACCGCGGCATTCATTCCAAAAATAACAACCACCTTCGGTCCATCAGTGGATTCGCTCTGCCATCCGTGATTCACAACAACCAACCTCTCCTATAATTAGGTTTCCTATTTCTGAAACTTCCGCCACTGCCTTGTGCGGTACTACTGGTATGAACCATTCAAATGGTGGTTTAATCCCATTAATCCCACTAGATACCAGTTAAATCATCCAAATATTCATAGAATTACCCTTTGGTTATTTAACATAGCCATGGAAAATCATCACTTTTAATAGGTACATCATCTATAAATGGGTCATTTTCCATAGCTATGTAACAAATAACCAGAGGGTAACTATTCAAATCCCGTGATCCGATTCCCAAGGTATCATCCCATTCAACCACCATTCAAACCACCATTAACCCACCATTAACCCAGGCCCTCCTCGTCCACATTGTCCCCCGCGCCCACGCCGCCGAAGCTGCGCAGAAAGGCCCTCCGCCGAACGAAGGCCTGGCTGGCGATGCCCTACTTGACCCTCCAATCAAACAAGATCTGGTTGGTGGTTTCAACCTACCCCTCTGAAAAATGATGGAGTGAAAGTCAGTTGGGATGATGACATTCCCAACTGAATGGAAAAATAAAATTCATGTTCCAAACCACCAACCAGAGATATGTTTTTCTATGGAAAATGGCCCCCTTTTATAGATGTTATTTATTAAGAATGATGATTTCTATAGCATTTACCGAATGGTATGAGCCCATTGCATCTCATTGCATCAATGTCGACATTTCATTCTGAAGGGAGTTGTTACAAATACAGTATCATGTAAAACAGGTCTAGAACGTTGTAGAAACAGTTGATTTTATCTTGTTGTAAACATCAACACCATATATGTATCAAGTAGCTACTTCATAGTCTTCTATTTGATACAAGGTGGTGCCCCCCAATTCCAAGCTGTGTTGTTTTTCGACTCCATGAAAACTAGTTCGATATATATTTAGTCTATCATAAACCCAAGCGTTATTTCAACCAACTGTCGAAAAACCTACAGTACAGGGCACTACCTTGTAAACATGTTTTCATGCTTGAACCAGGGCCTACCATCAGTTTCCCAAAGCATCCACGTAGCACATCTTTTTTCGTCACGGTCGAATTTTGCGAGGAACGGCTGGCTGCCTCAGTCCAGAAGAAATCATCCTCAAATTGAGTAAGTTTATGGCAATCCCACCTTAGAGCTTCTATGAGGCGAGAACAGGGGCTCATAACTTACTTGGTGGTGCATCCATCTTAGTAACTGAGTTATAGCCCTAGTTATAAGTGGAGATTGCCCCTTCAAGTAATTATCCCATTAACAAAACCAGGGTGAACTAACCCACTTACCATTCGTGAGATCCACCAAATATACATGGGCCCTGTGACCTTGGTACATGACTCACAAAATCAGAGAATCATATGGGAGAAACCAGAAATGACTGGACTGAGAGGTGCAAGTGGCCTTCACACGAGACTACCATGCGGATTGTGTTATCATTTGGCATACATTTGTTTAACAGAACCGCTCGTGTTTTACAGTTTTCATGATGCAGCTACAGGCCGTCTCATGCTGGTACCCCATGGATGTCTTGCTAGAGCCTCTACCTACCAAACTTGGGCCAGATCTTATTTGGCAAATATCATATGTACATTATATACATGTACCCACATATATGAAGTGTATTTTAACCCATATTTACATATTTAATCATATTTACGTATTCAATTTTTCAAATATGGATATGTGATTTTCAAAAAAAACAAAACATGTATTGATCGACAGTCCGGATGATCTTGCCGCAGCAATCCAGTCACCAACAGTTCACAAAGCCCTAAGCTTGCCGCATCCACTTCTTTTTGCGTGCAGCTTTGTCAACGCAACGAGTCTTAATCTAACTTGGGAAGCTCTGCAGGCATCCAACAGTAAGATCCCTACGATCGGCCCCGGTTTGATCATGAGGTATTGTAACTTATTGTAACCCTGCTGGAAATCCCAAGTGTAACAACACGGATTTTACATTGTGGCGAAACATCATCCAAATCGAGCGGAAAATGTGTGGCGAGGCCCATCAAACCGGAGTCATGGAAAAACCGCCGCCATTTTAACGGGCGGCGGCTCGGAAGATACCCCTGGCGAAACCTTGGTCTCGCATTCTTTGGGTGCCCAGTTGGGTTACCTTCTCCGGCCCTTCCATCACCGCGGGAACCCGCATTGCCAGGATGCTCCCAGTGCGGTCAACCAGGAATAGCCATGGTGCGGAAAGCCCGCCCCGCTTCCAACCATCGAAGGATTGGGAAAGGATTGAGAAGGGTCACCCCTTTGGGCCATGCAAATGTACAGCTGGTGCCTCAGCTGCCTCCATACTTATCCAAGTGGGTTTATGTATAGCCAAGTCAATGTATAGTTAGGGTTTAGGCAGTTTAAATCTATCATGATATGATGTCTTTAGTTCATGGGGGTTCTGAAGCAACTTACAACCCCCAAGTATACCAAACAGGGGTCCATTGGGAACAACATTCAAGTTAAAAGTAGCTCTCACCAGACCACAACAACACGTGACCATAGACCATAGTTTGCCTTGATTCTGGTAGTTGTATCCCCGAAATATGGTTTATGCTACAGTCTAGTCCTATCTTCTATAATAAATATAATATAAATCCCAAATATATCTTTTGCAGCCTGAAATTTGCCATGGACCCCGGAACTCACATGGTGACCCCTCGCAGCAACGAACTCCTCGAGTTCAACAGGCGCACCACGGGCAGATGGCCGTTCTTCGTCGCCAGCTGCAACGCCGTGGCCCCGGTGTCCAACGTAGCCAGGGTGTCGTCCGCACCCGCTGCAAGCAGCAGAGCCACGCAGTGCACATGGCCATGGAATGCTGCGAAGAGCAAAGGGGTCCAACCTGCAGGGAAACTTTCACGGTGAAAAAACGAAACCATTTATGTATCATCGTGTATCATCATTTATCATCATATTTTATCAACATATCTTAATCGAATCATATTTATCATCATCTACCAGCATTAGTAGATGGTATTTGCATGAAAATCTCGGGTTTTGATGATTAATAACTTCCAACAAATACTGTCACACTTTCTTCAACATGAACGTGTGTAAAAGGGTAATGTACAGGCTGCGCAACCACAAGCCAACAATAAACACCGAGCAACAACACTGGTCAAAACACCAAATCAAGACCGAGCCAATCTTATATACAAATTTAATTTGTAGCTGGGTAATGAATATCCCCATTTGTGGCAATGCAAAACCAAAGTGTTTGAAACCAACCAAGTTTTAGCCAGACTACAGCACCCCGAAAAAAGCCACAGGATTGCGGTTGCATACGTCCCAAATCGTGCTCATAAAACCTTCATGATTGTGGCATTTTAGCTAACAATTCAATGCCAAAAAACATCAAAAAACGATTCCTTATACCCGAGGAGGCCACTTCCTAAAGCCTATGCCCAATGGGGCTAAACCTTGAAGCACGCAGATTTCCCACACGCGCCTTTAGCACGTCTATCCCGCACATCTTTCGCTGCACCCGCATCCAGCAACAACTGCATGGTCTCCACATGTCCGTAGCGGGCAGCATGGTGCAGCGGGCTTGTACCATCCACGTCCTGGTGGCCCTAGATAAGCCCTGGGTTCCTTTACCAGACTTGGGGCAGCATCTCAGTTTGAAAGTTGGCAAGAACATGGCCATGCGAGAACCATAGGGATACCCTAAGCCTGTATAGATAGATGAGTCAAAATTGAAGCCCCAGAAGGGATCCTGTGGTACCACAATATTTCTATGTATTTCTTAAATATTAACCAGCTAATTATTGGGGTACCCAACTTTGGCCCATACCCTTGTTGGCTTAAACTTTGGGGAGTGGGCTAACAAAACCACCGAATCACGAAAATCGCGGCTTACGAGGGATGCACATCTTGGCCAGGAAAGTGTGCACATGATCATTGACAAACCAATCCATACCTCGACCCTCTAGCTTCAATACTATGTGACTATGTGGTTTCAAACTTACCATCACGTAAATTCCCCTAAAGTATCCGAATACATTGGAAGTGTTTCCGTTTTTTGGAACTAAATTCCAAGGCAATTGAAGGGTATTTTGAGGGGCAAGGCAAAAATTGTCTGAAACCACCAGTCAGCATCTCTCACGTTGGGATTGCGGGGGCACTGAAGCAACTCTTCAAGCGCTTCGGAGTCATCGACCATTGAAGCAGCAAGCATCATTTCGTCTTCCTCCAGCTCCGGTTTCCGAAATTCCAACAAAATCAGCTGAACCCGCACGGCCGAGTGAAAGACCTCATCATCTGGGATTTCCAAGCCATCTTCCATCAAGAACCTCTGTTGAAAAATGGACACACCCATGCGAGCGGCAACCGCTTGTTTAATTTCCTTGGCAGTTTTACCTTCATAGTCATCCACAATCGCGAAAACCTCGCCCGACACGGCTGAGTAGATGCAACACATTTGTGCGCATTGAAAATCGAACTACATCTCTGGGGCTTGGACAAGAAGCACACCAGACACATGGCATCATAAGACTTCTCAAGATCACAAAAGTGGTAGTCAAAACCCTGTTGTTCAGACCAAAATAGTTGGGATTGATGTGGTAATTATTTATCCCCAAAAATATGTTTGCTTTCAGAATGTTTGATTGGTCCCTAAATCTGACAGGCGCACCTTGCCTGACGCACCAAATTGTAGGCGTCCATGGGAATCAAAAAAACATCACTTTGCAAAATGAATCGCTCGAATCTATAGAATGCATTCAATTACATTATCTGGTTGGTGAATCAGGTACTGTGAATCATCACCCAACACAATAATCTGGTTGGTGGTTTCAACCCCTCTGAAAAATAATCCCTTCCCGCTATTACTAAACGTCCCCCAAATACCTAAAACTAGGGTCCATCTCCAATTTTGGAAAATTTCAGATTGGCCAATTTGACTTTAAATCGATCCCCACAATTTAAAAATAAAGCTACCATTTGTGGGTTTTGCCCCCTAAGACTAAAAACTAGTTAACCCCGGGGTGTTTATTATTAGGGTCCGTCCGATTTGTTTTATTTAGTTTTTATTATTAAGGGTTTAAATTTATTAATAGGGTCTGCTTCGAAATCCAATTTTTGGCAATATTTTAATTGCGTTATATAAGGAAATTTAATTGATTTTGAAATCGAACAAACTAGTTTTTATTCTTAAGGGTTTTAATTTATTAATAGGGTTCCCTAATAATAAATACCCCCCTAATACTAAAAACTACCTGAGGTGTTTGTTAATAGGGGGGACGTTTAGTATTAGGGGGAAAGGATTATTAGTCAGTTGGGATGATTGTCCCATATATTATGGAAAAAAATGTTCCAAGCCACCAACCAGATTAAATTACAAGGTGGTGCCCCCCAGTTATAAGTTGGTTTATAATCCCATTAACTATAGATACATCACCTATAAACCATAGTTATTGGAGTTATAAACCAACTTAGCTATCTAGGGGGCACCACCTTGTACGATTGGCCATTTATACAGTTCCAGAATACAAGGTGGTGCCCCCTAGATAGCTAAGTTGGTTTATAACTCCAATAACTATGGTTTATAGGTGATATATCTATAGTTAATGGGATTGTAAACCAACTTATAACTGGGGGGCACCACCTTGTAGTCAACTAGGATCAAAAAAAACATGTGGAGACTCTGGGAGTCTGTGGGGACTGTGGGAGTTCATGTGATTGGGATTTGATGTGACCAGAAGCAAAACACACACAATTTCTAGGCACCCTGATAAAACACGATGTTTTTACCAAAAAAAAACGCAATGTTTTTCAAAATGGCATTTTGGTCAGTTTGGTTGGATTTCCACCACGCTTGTGATTAGCCACATTTTTCCATCGCCACTCACACTTACTGGCATACGCTGACATGGACGCCAGGCCCTTCAGAGGGATGGAAAAAATACAAAAAAAATCAGTACAGGTTAGTACGGGAAAATACGGGTAAACCGTACGGGCTAAAAATACGGCTTCTGAAAACATGATGGTTTCCTGTATATCCTGAAAATACGGGTTTAGTACGGGATAAATATGGGTTCTGTATGGGAAAAATACGAGGTCACTAACTTTCCGATCTAAAACCGTTGAATTTTTTTCAAATGTGCAAAATTGATTGATTCAAAAAGGCTTTTGAAAGCCACGCTTTTGGAGATATTCTGGGGAAAAAAAACTGATGGTTGTACCGTCAGACAACAGAAATCATGCCCATTTATGGCAAAAAACACAAAGCTTGGAAAAACACGGCTTTGAATGAAACAACCCTGCAAACGTACGTGAATAATATACTGAATTTGTGGGCCAACTTTGAAGATTTGAAGGGATCACCCTACCAAGCGAAACTTGAGTTTGTGAGTGAGACCTGCAGCCTTTCTGAGAAGTGGAAGGGATTGGTAAAAGGAGGTTTCATTCAAAAACACAATGTTTTTTGTTTAACCAAAACACGATGTTTTTGATTGTTTTTGACAAAGATCCTCGAAAACACGATGTTTGCATGAACGTACGCCAAATTCTTGGGTTATTGGTTCTTTTGGTCATGGTATTTCATGCGACTTAATGGGATTTAATGGAATCGATTATCTTAATGTTAGTAAAGCATAGTAAAGCAATAGGAAATCATCCCAAATTTACCATTACTGAGTATAAACCATCAAAATATAGGTGATGTGTTTTTTAATTTGCTTTACCAGCATTAGAGGAATAAATATCGCACAATGATACGAAATGCTTGACTCAGAATTCCCTCGGCTAAGTGTGACGGGATCTTGGACCCATCAAATCGGGCAGTTTCAATGTCAACATGCAGTGGATGGGGATATTCAAAGTAGAGGATAATTTCTTAAGTGTGCCCCCAAATTTGGGTAGGTTGGTTTTGAACTCCATGATTCCATGATTCCATAACTGCTGGGTTTACATGGATCCAAAGATGAGATCCCAGGAGCCTCTACAAACGGGTCAAGTTGTTAGGCCACCGTGAAAAAAACTAGGTGTTTTTTCCAAAAGATGCGCAGCACATAGAGAAGCCCAATTTCACCCACATCACCAATCTAATTAGATAAATTATGATAAATTCATAGGAAAACCCAATATCTTGAGGCTGATAGTGCTGTTGATATCTGTTGATCATACAGGATGGGGTCCCCCAGTAATAAGTTGGTTTATAAGCCATTATCACCCCCATTAACTATAGTTATCCGCCGACCCTGCCTTAGCCAAGGCAGGGGCGGCGCCTGGGACCACCGCAGGTGTGGAACTTTTTTTCGTTCCCAATGCTTTGCACTTTCCACGAGCCACCCAGGCCATAGCACCCTCTG
>Ga0126342_10007971_pt1 | contig 18937 bp, 17 predicted proteins | sample Cyp1metagenome_FD_92528 | JGI IMG/M metagenome (GOLD analysis project Ga0126342, IMG submission 92528) | Coral microbial communities from Lord Howe Island, Old Settlement Bay, Australia - Cyphastrea 1 metagenome | ecosystem: Host-associated > Invertebrates > Cnidaria > Coral ... | reverse complement strand
TGCCATAAATGGGGATATTTGCTAACCAACCAGATTTTTTGCATGCAGTAATCAAACATAGCAATGGCACATTCCCCATTCATAGATGATTTTGCCATTAACACCGTCATCTATGGAATTTAAACTTTCATTTATAGGGAATGTTTCCAGCTACTAAGCTCCATTTATCGATCATTTTACCATATTTTACCATCATGTCCCATATTTATAGAGGAACTATGGGTACCTCCACTCTGATCCACATCTTCAGGATCTGCGCACAGGTCCCAAGTGGAGCACCTGCTGATAAGGCGCAACGCCATAGAGAAATGGTGGCAATTTTTACTCCTAATGTGTAGCAAATTTCATGGAGATGAGGTTTATATTTTTTTTTTTGGGGGGGGTTAGCACATGTTCGTACGACCCCAAATCCTGGAATTTTCGTGCATTACGAAAAGATGTTTTTTTCCCCACACAGATTGTAGACAGAGAGCCGGGTCATTTCCCTGACAAATTCACTAAGCGATCTTTGGGGTATCCTATATGCCCCCTCATGGTATGGTCATAAGCTGAGAGAGAATCCTTGTACAAGATGGTCTTACGAGCAGGGTTTTACTGCTATGCAGAAACATGTGAAACAAATCTTACTACTACAATGGGAAAACTATTTAACCATCATTTGATGGGATTTCATGGGGACATAATGATAATCATGGGATAATAACATGCTAGGATAATCATGGGATATACCATCGGGTAATCAAACATGGCTTACTGGAAAATCCTCCATCTATGGATGTTTTCCCAGCCAGAAACTCCTATGAACCTCTATGGCTTCGGGGATTTCCAGCCAAGTTTGATTACCAAAGGGTAAAGTGGGAACTGGAAATCTCACCAAACCGGGATGATCGACCAAATTGGGATCAGAGAGAAGGAATGGGATATATTCTGTTGATTTTCCGTGTATAATTGAAAGGGGATGTAAAGAACGAACATGATTTCATGGTGATTTCATGGTGATTTAATTAGGATAAAAGGGACATCAACAACGAACATACGCGATAAGCTGGTTGGCCACAAGCTTGGGTGCCCACTGCCCAGTTCTTGGTCGCTCGAGATTTTTGATCCATTTTAGACCCGGCTATTGGGGTACCTCCATGACTTAGGAAACCCCCACAACCCCATTGATCCCATGTAAACTCGGCGCTGTGATATGTTCCCAGTTGCCATCTTTGATCAACAGCATTTTACAATCCTTTATTTGATTTTACTTATACCCGAGTAGCTGAAAGACTCAAGCAAACGATACCTAACGGTACCTAACGCATGTTGAAAGTTATAGTGGATGCAGGACGAGAAAAGTGCTGCCAGCTTGAAAACCACTAGCGGATCTTGCAACTTGATCCTGATCGGTGATTGGATTGATTTCAGCCATATAAAAACGGGGATTTTCAGAACTTCGCCCAAGGAAAAGGGTATAACTTGTCATTTGATCAGGCGTTTCTACATGTCCAAGGTAGTAGGGTTTTGAACCCAACCGGCATGTTGATGAAATAAAGAAATCATACCTTTTGGATGTAGCTCCAAAGAATGTTGGTTGTGTATGGTTGTGTACCCTGCAGAAAGCAAACATAGGTGTTTAATGGCTTTGTCCAAAGAGAAGGTAGGCAATCAGGCTTCCCCATCAGGAGGACATACAAAAGGAGGGGTATCGTTCGATGACGGGTTGAAAAATCTGGTGAACCATCTATATAGACATAGAACCATATATATAATAAATATATCTGTGTATAACGGCATCGTACCTGTTTTCTGGTGAAACAATATCCATTCTTTTTGCTGGACATGTTTGCTACCTGCTAACTAGAAAGAACATTGCTGGTTCATTTGCTCTTCAAATTGTGCGTGCGCCTCCAAACATGGGTGGTACTTTACCGCGACTATTGGTTGGTTGGTCCTGGCAAACATACAAAGTGGTAATTTTTTGGCCAATATTTTGGCACGACCAAGAATCCACATTCTTTTTATAGTTAAGTCCCCATTGTATCATATCAAATATGTTCGTTCTTGATCATATTGCTCATTATTTGTGGGTTTATCCACACATATGTTGTCGGGTTGCCATCCCCAATGATCGAGCTGTCAATACAAAAATGGAAGCTGGAGGTGGATCCACAGCGTTAGACCTTTGTCTAAAAATAGGCTACCTGAGATTCCACATGATCATATTTTTTTCTTATGAAATTGGCCATTGGGATCATGTAAAACTCCATTTTCACACACGACCACATGTTGATCATGTAAAACTGCCCGTTTTTTTTGTTTTCGGTGCCGTTGACTCCAAGGTCGTCAGTCCGCAGGAGGAATTGATTTGATCAGCAGCTTGATGCGTTGATGCGTAGTGGGATGCCCTAGTTGTAGCCTGAATCAATGGGATGTTCATGGGGTATTAAGCATCAATAATGGGAATATAGTTTCATGAGGGATATGATTTATTTATTTGATGGGAGTATCATTGACATAATGCTGGTAATCCCATTCTCCATTAAATACTCCCCAGAAACCGGTATGAAAAAGTACTGGATCCCTGCATTTTGCGGCCCATATGGGGCGTGTTTAATATTAGGGGGATGGGATTTTTTATCCCAATGAAACTAGGTTACCCTCTGGTAAACTTATGGAAAATCACCATACTATTAATGGGACATTTCACTATAAATAGCCATTTTCAATAGCAAACTGTTAGTTTACCAGAGGGTAGGTAAACTACCATAGCTTAGAGCAACTTCCAGTTGTAGGTACTTCAAATCCTGGCGTGGCTGCGCCCATCGGTCCGAAGAAATAAAGCCGAAAAATCATTGAGGGGTTGGGCACCACTAACAGCCTGTTGATCTGGTCGGAGTGATTTTCCATGCCCTATTCGGACTGAGAGGTTTACCTTTGCAAGTGGGGTAGCCTGAGACTTTCATGAATGATTGTTGGTGAAGGGTAAGTGATGTTTTTTTTCCCTCTTTGCCTTCCTATGTAGAATATATCCTACAGTAAACGTTTGCATAGATGGGGGAAAACCCATAGTTTCGCTAGAAAATAATCTGCGAATGGTGGGTTTCCCACATCTATGTTAGTTTACAGGAGGGTACATCAATATAGTGTGGGGTATCTAGCCGGCTAGCCATGAAATCCCGATTCCAACCACCATGGAACATTCCTGAAGTGAACATGGGAACCACAAAGAGAGAATGGTGTAAGATGAAATGATAATCTTATTGAAATGTTGTAAGTTATATTAATATTATGTTTATTATATCCTTTTGATCATGATTTTCTTGTGGTTCTGGTGCTTCAAGGTTTTTATTTTAGGTGACTATCGGAGACACGCGTTGCCATTTGCTATGCTTTGCCTACAACATTGCAAGCTCAGGGACAGCCGCAGAGTGCAAGCACTATACCCCTGACTATGATTGGTTGTGAAATTCCCTTTATTGTTCAAGGACAATTCTAGTTGCGTACCATAGGGCCAAGTCACCCAGTGTGTTTGGCGATGTTTGAGGGCAATGTATCTATATATACACATATTGTATATAAGTCCGTAACTGTCAGTAGGTGTCTTATATATACATATGTATATCCATCTGCATGTTTATATGTATACATGTATGCACATATGTATTATGTATTATTAAGTCGGGCAATATATATATAATATTATATATATATAGGTATGTTGTATGTTACATATATATATATATATTATATCTGTATGTATATATATACATCATAAATGTCCATATGATATTTTCATAGCCACTCACCCCAGGCAAGCGCTTTGTTGACGGCGCCCCCTCCAGCGGCCTGGACTTCTTCGTGCGCCTGGAAGTGCGAGGCGCCTCCGGCGGACGGTCACCAGTGGTTTCATGGTGGTTTCATGGAGTTTTAACCATCAGGAAATGGGGATTTCATGGGAATTTGGGGTGAATTTGGCATGGAAAATGGGATTTTAGGCGACCAAAATGGTGGAAAATATTGTGGTTGAACGGTTTAACCATGAAACATGGTGGTTTAATGGGAGTCTAGTGGGGTTGCTTAAACAATTTTTCATGGATAAATCCCATTAAATTGTATCCAATATAATCCTCATGGTTGCTGGTTAAATCACCATGTTTCTCACCCATTTTTCAATGGCCATTCAATAGTGGGGAAAATTGATCCGGGGTTGACAATACCTGACGTGCTTGTGGGTACCCTATGGTAAATGAATCTGGTTTGCTGGGATATCCCCATTTCATCCCATTTCAATGCATTTCAATAGATCATTTGATTGTGGGGAAGACCTACTAATGTATGTATGAAAATGTATGTGTGATAGTTAGAGAAATATAAATACACATATTTATTTAATATATATATGTTTAAGTATGTCACAAACATATCAAATATACGTGTGTGTATATATATACATACACATGTACTGCATACACACATGTTTGTATAATGTGTATACATGTATATTCATATATGTATATATATATATTATATATACATGGAAATATAGCGTTCCTGGGTATAGGGAGTGGCCACTCGATCTGTGCGTCAGGCCAAGCCAGGATCGAGGAAATCGCGTTGTCCGATTGCTTCGAACATGACTTTGGTGCCCGGGCAGTTCGGGGTTTGACCATGTTTAGTTCAGGAAAAAACACGGTGATTAGAATAGTGGTTAATTCTTAGACTAGGTTTGAACATCATGTTTTGGGTGACGACCCGAAACATGGTGATTAACTTATGGTTCTAATGAATATTTTTCACACGGGATGAGGAAAAAAACCTGAGATGTGTAGAAACACTCTCTTGGATTTATTTTTTCAAGTTTGTCCAAGACTCCATTCTGCCACCCCATGATTATCCCCACTATATTGTGTCCCGTAAAATATCATAACAGGATATTCCAGATCAACAATATGTTTGGGTGGTGCCCCAGTTCGCTAAGTTGGTTGGACTCCGAAAAAGCTGTTGGGTTCATGGTAGATACATCGAAACTCGTGGTCTTGATAAGTGGGGATGGATCAACACCTGTCATGGCAGTCGCCATCGTCGTGAAACCTTTTTCAAGCAATGAACTTGGCATGTGTATTGGAAGATGACAACACATACATAATTACATATGCTATTGCATATAAATCATAAGTACAAATGCCTATAGGAACCGCAACATACCATCTTCTATAAATGTGCGAATATATGCTGTACGTACACCGATCTTATGTACAAGCAAATTAATTAAAATACAACCTCGATGAGCCTTATCATTAAAGTGTGCTCTGAGCCGCCTGATGACCATGTAAGAAAGGTGCTCTATTTATGTGGTACACTTTCCAGCAACGGGACCCGACCAAAGATCATCAAAGATCAGTCACAAGATACTTTGCTGTTAACAGCTATTTTTTCAACTTAACTAGATATCATGAACGGCAAATTGCCAGCTACAAGGAGGCTTCACCATTTCATTGAATTCGTTTTTTTTGTTTTTTTGTAGCGGCGTTTTTTTTTTCACCGTATTTACTACAACGTTTAACCAAACGTGTGACGGAACTCCCTTCCCACGTGTCCCCTTAACATGGCTTGGTCCGACGGCGCCGTTTGACGAGGTTATGAGCCCATGAACATGCCAGGCTGCACGGTCACGGACAGGGGTATGGGCCTACAGGACTAACACCTTGATCGTTATACCCAGTTGTTGTTGGGATAACTATGATATAATGATAGTTATATCATTGGTAGTTAGTTATACAGTAGTTGGGATATTATCGGAATAACTATAGTTTTTGTTGGGATCATGATAGTTATAGTTATAATAAAACCAATAATAATAATATGACTATCATACATAATGACAATTATTGTTGGGATATGGGGCCCCATATATCTAGTTGTGGAGAGAGGGACATGATTTAAAAACTATGGAAAATCACCATTTTTCATGGGAAAATTCACTATAAATGGCCATTTTCAATAGCTTTTTGTATGTTTACCAGAGGGTATCTTTTTTCAGGGATGATGAACATCCAGCAATTCACATAGTGCACCAGATTTCCCAGCAGATTTCCCGTCAGACTGACCCCCGACCTTTGAACCTTCATGTTCATGACCCGCGGCTGTTTGCGGCAGGAAAAGAACGGATTGCTCTGAACAGCATGGAAGAGTGTCATAGACGTTGCAAGCAGATCCTCGGATCTACCAAGTATGGTGCATGATGGTCCATGGGTCGCCCAGTGTGGGCACAAGAAATGGATGATCGTTATCTAAATGAAATGAATGGGTTATATCATGGGTTATACATATTATTAACTGATATACCCAAAGCACCAATATTGGTTTCAAAAGCCAGGTACTGGGCCAATAGGAAAATGTCCTATGCTTAATCATGTTCATAAGCCTGAATATCCCGCTTAGCAAGTCCCCAACCCCTCAAAAGGATTGTTGTTGTCTGTCAACCACCAGCTACTACCATCATTTTTGAGCGTTAATCCCAATTATAATTCATTGACCACCAGAGCTTAAGTGGAACTATATTAACCCCGCTATGTTCGAGGGTTAAATCACGTTACTGTAAATCCCAAAATATGATATATGGCTATGAGTCAAAACCCTGTAGCCCAGGTGACCCCCAAAATGGATTATCCACAGATATTGATCCATAGGTCCATAGCCATCTAACGATTAGCCTGAATCAAGTCCTTCCTCCCAATGCGAAATAGCCCATTTTTAACACCGGCTTTAGTACTGGATGTGTTCAGTTTGGGGAGCCATGTGAATTCAATATAACTGAGGGATGGGATTTAGGATCATTTATCTAGATGACATTATACATAATATAATATATGTATATATATATATGATATATATATATATCATATATATATATATATATGTACATATACAGAATATATGTATATATACATAATATATATATATATATTATGTATATGTACATATATATAAATATAATATATATGATATATTATGATATGTATATATATGTACATGATACATATATATATATATATATGATATATATATATATATATATATCATATATATAATATAACATTATATATGTATATATATGATATATATATATATATATATGTACATAGCCTAGAAATGGGATGGCGATCCCCACTGCCAAGCATATCTTTCACAGCTGAATGTTCAAGCAACCAGCGGCTAAAAAGCGTCCGAGCGTTGTTGGCTGAATCCCCCATGTACAACATCTCTACGGAAAATAATTGTTGGTGATCACCAAATTTGTTGGTTAAATCACCATCAACCATTTTCTTGGGGTAGGTCGTCCCGACTTTCTTGATTAAGCCACCACTTTTCAAGCCGATGATATAGTAATATTCAACACACCCAACGATTTGAGTCCTGAGTTCATAAGTTTCATCACGTCATATTTCATTCAGTCCTGAGTCCTGATAATTTAAGCCACCTATGGTGATTTAACATAGCTATGGAACATCATTGTTGAAAGGTGAATCATCAAACTAAATTGGCCATCTATACCATAGCAATGTGGGACTACCAGAAAGTGGGTATGACCACCCTGAAAATCCAACAAAGACTTATCATACCATGTCCCAACAGTCTAAAGCTATGAAAGTAGGGGGTTCCCATTATATTATATTATATACACGTTTTTGTTTTTTAAAAAATACTACATTATATTATACTATACTATATTATATTATATTATATTACATTATATCACATTATTGTATTACATTATACTCCTGTTCATATTCCACCAATATTCCATGAATCTGGATGAATAAACGGATTCCGGGAGCCATCCCCAAATGCGTAAATTCAGCCAGAAATTCAGCCAGAGGGTATCCCATGATCCCATATTACCCTCTAGTAAACTAACATAGCTATTGAAAATGGCCATGGAAATAGTTGAATTACCCATTAAAAATGGTGATTTTCCATAGTTTTTTGTATGTTTACCAGAGGGTATCTAGATTTATCCAGAGTCATATCCACATAGTTTCTACCGTTGAACAACGGGTCATGGGATTGGTTTCGGTGATTGGTTTGACACCAGGATTGGCCTCATGTTTGGCGGGAAAAACCATGGTTTCCGGTGATAAGATGTTCACTTAAATCATGAAGTATCCCATCGAACCCCACTAAGTCTCCCATTAACTCCCAAATCACTTACTTAGTCAATGATCCATGGGGTCACCATGAAATCACCATTTTTGCGTGGAAAAAAACAATGGTTTCCGGGTCAGATTTTCCCATGGAAATCATCTCCGTTCGGAGACCCGGCCCCAAGGACCCCCGGGGCCCCTCCCAAGGACCGCCAACTGCGCGCACTTCACCTGGTGGAGCGATGGTGGATGCCATCTCCAGGTGGGAACTTCGAGCACAGTGGCACCCATTGAGTATTTAGAATGGATACCCTCTGGTGGACATACAAAAAACTATGGAAAATCACCATTTATAGTGGATTTTCCCATTAAAAATGGTGATTTTCCATAGCTATGTTAAATTACCAGAGGGTATAACTGGAGGTTATTTCAGCAATTTATGTTTTGCAGAGCATTTTGTAGTCTGGAAAGTATACAAAATGCTCTGCAAAACATACTGGGTATCAATAACGGGGGATCATATAAATTATATATAATCTAATATAATACAATAAAATAACATGAAATAATATATATATATATATATCACCATATACACCCAATCATCGTGGTTTAATGAGAAACATGGGATATGATCGGTATAACCGGATATCCCATATATATGTGTTGATACTGGGTCAATGTTGTTCTAAAACTGGGTATAACTGGGATAACTGGGATATCCCATTATGAATGTGTTGACAAATGAATCAAAATGAGTATAAACACGGGAGGTGGCACTTATATGTTGAATATCCCACTTATATCCACTTAAAGTTTTTTGTTGGGTATAACTGGATATCCCATATACTGTATATATAATTAGGGATATAATATACAATAGATATAAAACCATATACCCCCAATAATCGTGGTTCAATGGCGAATATGATGAGTTTTTTCTACAGTTCATGGCGTCTAAAAACCAACTCAAAACATTAGTTTTATGTGGCTATGGATCAATACCTATTAATACCATTTTTAGTGGGATGAACATCATTTACCAGCTATTTTGATGTGAACTACAGGGGTACTATTGGTTTTGACACACTGCCATGTGGACATAACATCAAAAAATTGGGACAGTTTTTTCACGATCCAAGCCTGCGACCTGCAGAATTCAGTAGCATGTTGTATTATGTTGTAGTGGCTCCTTATTCCAAATACTTGTATGCAATACTACGCAATGTTTGTATAGTTATGATTATTCGTGTATATATATACAGATTTGCAAATATAGATGCAATCGGGTAAAAATGGCAAAGCAAGCAGCACTTGTGGGCTGCCAAAGCGAGCAGCACTTGAGACCTTGCAGGGATAGCTGATTTCACATCGATTCTCAGAGCGGAACCTTTTTCGTTTCAAGCGTGTTCAACCGTTTTCAAGCTATCATTTCCCATAGGATCCATGTATGCTATATATATATATGGTAACATGGATCCCATCAATATACCCCAGTCATATATTAGCATATATACCAGCACCATGGATCCTATGGGTTTTACCCCACACTTTTTCCATTGGGGTCTGACCTTTGCCGAGCCGGCAGGATGAGAGGGCCAAAAAGAAGAAGCAGCCTGGGCTGACGAGTGGACCTCCAAACTGTAAGGCCGGCATCACCAGCAGGTCCCAAAAGTTTTGGAGAATGGGACTTTAAATGACTGGAAAATCCCACAAAAAAGAATGTCAACAAGATATTCGACTGATGCTGACAGTATTCACGTGTTACCCCTTTCGGAACATTCTCTAAGTTAGGTAGCTCCATTCGCATCCGGAAAACCATCCAAAATTGAGTAAGCTGCGGTTCCAGCTTCATGACATTACCCCAAAATTTGATGGTCAATCATTGAGCAAAAAAAATCAGCATGTTCCACGGGCCACAAATTGGGATTACATCCACAGACAAACCCACATATCATATAAACTTAGTTCGTTGCATCCCATGAATTATCTCGTTTAATTGCATTAAACCACCAGAAATGGTTTGCAAATCTCCTTTTGTTGGACAAAAACCTGGATTTGCTAAAAGTCTTTGTGACATTTTCCATTGGTCACGTGACCATTTTGAAAATCTCCTGGGACGACCATGGATTTTTGACCAGGAGACCGTGCCGCGGCATTGCTGCTTCGTGGCAGAACAGCAGGAGCGCGCTTTCGCGGGACGAAAGGGTGGGACCGGGTTGGGAGCTGGAAAGGAATATGACTAATATACTAGTAATATGGTGATAGAATTTAATAGACTTAGATGAATGATATATTAGTAAGATCTGAGTAAAATAGTTGATGTAGGAATATTTTTCATGCTAATATTTGATATAGTAATACATTGGTAATACATTAGTGTATTATATTGGTGACACCAGTACTGCCAGGCATATTGATAGCAATATTGTTAGTGATGCAGAGCCATATAGTGTCCATGGTATTGCCAAAAATGACACCCCACATGTATTGGTTCTTCTTATGAATTGCTATTGCTACATTTTATAACGTAGAATCACATATTATCATATATGGTCATATTATCACTTATTGTTACTGTACATTTTTTTAAATCATAGCTTCTATTTATGTTCATTGTGCAGGTACCACTACCATTATCAACCTGTATCATTGTTAATTAGTATTGATAGTCATCCATGTTGAGGGCTGTCAACCACAAATCCTGACTTGGATGCATCAGTGAAGCAAGCAAGAGGGTGATCTCATCACAATATCCCAGCACAAATGAACTTTGGTAGCTGCTAAGCGTGGCACAAAGATTCCTCTGGCAGGTCTTGAGCACAGGATTTGCACTTGTCAGTGAGAAGAAACGATGTTTCGAGACTTTTTCGTACTGTAGTTTTGAGACCACATTTGGTACCCTCTGGTAAACTAACATAGCTATGGAACATCACCATTTTTCATGGGTAAATCAACTATTTCTATGGTAATGTTCAATGGCAAACTCTTAAATTACCCATGACGGATCCATGGTGCTGGTATGTATATGCTAACATTTATTGGGGGTATATTGATGGGATCCATGTTATCATATATATAGCAGCACCATGGATCCTATGGGTTACAACCTCCAGATGGCAAGCTGAAAAATCCCGAGAAACCTCGTGCAGGAGCTTGAGATCCACATTGGCACCAGCTGCTTCGGTGAAGTGAAAATTCATGGTTGAAACCTGAATTAAAACGGGTTGGGGAGGTTCAATATGGTTTAACCGTTAACCATGAGGATGTCTGATATTTACCACATTTTCTAACCATCTGTGTTCCCGAAATGAAAAACAAATCCGTTGATAGTAGCGGTTCACTGGGTTGGTTCAAGGGAAAACGTTCATGATGGCTCATCAAACTCAACAGGGACATTAAACTAAATAGTCTTTAGGAATTATATTGATCCAGAATGATCCAGATATGTTCTTGCTGGTGAGGATGTAAGCCCAGATGCCCGCACAACAAGTCTTGATAAAAGCTATCGTGGCAGCATTTTTTCTGTTTCTTCTTCGGGGATCACGACAATGGATACCCTATGGCTGACGAATGAAACAATCAAACATCGCATGAAGGTCAGGCATCAAGTCATAATCATCGTAGCTCTCCATAGACACTTGGTATATATCCTGAATTGAAGACATTTTCCGGGATGTGACCAAAATCACCACCAGGAACCCGAAGGTTGTGAAGTCGAAGTCATTGGGAAGCCCCGAACTGAATTGCGGAGGCTTCATCTCAGCCGCTCAAGCCTTAAGGGCCGTGGATGCGGAGGTTCGCCGGTGGTTTCGGAGATGTTCAACTGGTGGGCTTGGGATATCCGTCAGGGAGGTTTCACCACCGAAAATGGTGGTATGGCAACGGAAATGTTTGGGTATTATATAACGGGGATATATTTGGATTGTTCTGGGTTATTAATTGCTTTTTCGGAAAATCAATGATGGCAAGCTAGGATGTATGGAAAATCATGTATCAATGGGGAATTTTCATTGCCATGTTTGATTACGGGAGGGTAGGGTTTCAAGAACCACGTCTGAACATGGGGATTTACTGCAATTGTATAGCGAAAATGGAGAAGAATGGAGATTGAGATTTGACCAGGCAGAACGGGGAAAGGCTTTCACCACATCCTGCCTTCCAGCCAGCAGAAGGTGATATAAATCCTAGAACTACTAGGTTACTATGGTGACAATATATGGAGGTTTCCTAAATCCTAGAGGTCCCAAAAACATCATTTTTTTTGATTTTTAATGATTTTCGATACGAAAAAACCCATGCAGCTATTGGGGTACCCTAGGGAAACTTTTGAATACCAAGGTCCCGCCGGAACGTTCACGAGCCCCCAGAAACCTTGGCTATGCTGGTTTAGTTCACTAGATTAAACATGGTTAACTAGGGTTCATATGGGTTTATGGTAGATTTGTCATGTCATTATATTATACATACTTAATACATTCTTAATACATACTCAATGGAGTTTACAAACTAAGGGGTATTTGTTCTTTGTTATTTGTTTTCCAGCCTGGCTTCGTGGCTTTCGAGGCTGTTGTAGCTTTTGGATTCTTGGATATTCTTGGCTTTTGTGATTTCTTGGCGCTGTGCTGCAACTATTGTGCAGAAAACAAGTAAAACATTAATTAGGAAAAATAAGACAATAATAATAATAATTGACAGTAATCGTCTTATACAAGAAAGACAAGATCCAACAAAAGAATTTGCAGGAACACTTTGATGACATCCAATGAAACTATTTACGTTATATTAATAATATTATTATACACTATATACATGAAATAAAATCGGATTTTCCATTTTAAACCATGCAGCAATTGGGGTATCTCCATGACTTAGGAAACCTCCATATAATTTTTGGGGGTGTAATTCCATTTAATGAGTATCCCACTATATTCCCATGACATTTCCATTAATATAGAGATTCATAATCCAAATCTCCAATTCATTATCGGCAATATCCAAATCTATCAGTTCATATTATTATAGTAATGGACTATTTATCTCTAATGGGATTAGTAATCTTGAATAATAGCATATAGATAAGTAAAGATTTCAATTAGATTAATAAGCCAGATTAGTAGAGATTAATTGATTACTGTACTAATTATCATGGGTTGTTAACGGAAATATCCTATTATCATTATTATTATTAGTCCCATAGGTAATATCATTAGTCCCATGGAAATTAACTATAGGTAATATATGATTATCCCGACTAGGGACTAGGAATATCATTAGTCCCTATTATCATTAGTCCCATGGGATATAATTATCTTGCCCTATTATTATTGGTCCCATACCCATAGGATCCATGGTGCTGGTATATATATGCTAACATTTATTGGGGGTATATTGATGGGATCCATGTTACCATATATAGCAGCACCATGGATCCTATGGGATAGGTAATCATCCAACTCCTTAAATCTCAGGTGAAGGGCAAGACCTTCGACGACCTGGTTAGTGAAGGTCGAGACGCCTGGCGAAAGTTGCTGCGGAAAGTGGAGGCCGCGGCTGCGGTGAACGGTGGTTTGGGGGGGAGTTCGCCAAAAAAATGATGGGTTTAACGAAGAAAAATTGTCATTTCCAGACATGGTAATTTAACCAAGAAAAATAGAGATTTCACCAAAAATTGGACTGAAGTTGCAAACATGGAGAACTTATTCGATGTTTTTGGGGAAACAGTTGAAGATTTCACCAACTCAATATGGGACATTTTCAGAACAAAACATGGGATTTCACCAAGAAAAAGTGCCTGCCACCCTAGAGACTTGCAGAGGTTTACACAACAGGATTTGGCCTGCACCAGGCCTCTTTTGGGTTTTAGATCATCCCATAGCTTTTGGTAATATGTACAGTACCCTCTGGTTATGACTAACATAGCCATGGTATAGATGACCCTAATCGAAATAGATGGTTTACCTATTAAAAACGGGTGGATTTTCCATGGCTATGTTAAATAACCAGAGGGTAAAATCAATGAACATCACATTGTTTTGTAGGTGACACATCTATAAATGGTACATTTTTCTCTAGATATGCTCGTTTACTGGAGAGGTATATACAATTGGTTTTAGAAGGACACATGTTTGAAGCCCATTGGAACCCCCAAGTTGTTCATTCCCGCGCAGGTTTTAGACGCAGGGCCGGCTACTGCTGCAACCTTCAGGCGGGTTGAAAGGTTTCAACGGGGTGTGAAAGTTGCAACGAATCCTTTGAACATGGGTTAACCTTGGCCTTGTTAACCTTGAGGTACCCTCTGGCAATCAACATGACTAATTATTGAACATGGCCCATCATGGCAAAACTATTGTTGATTACCTATTACAGATAGATGGTGATTTTCCATGATTTTCCATACCCAAAGATGGGATACAACAATGTTCAAGACCCCAGAAGCTTCGCCTCTCCGACCGAGCTCAATGAGGCGCCTGGAAGTCTTCTACACCTCACTCTACCGGGCCCTGCTTTTCCCGCGGCGTTTGGATGAAGAGACGCCTACAGGCGTCAGTTTTTTGAGGGGCTGCCGGTGTCTCCCAAACCAAGGGCCAGGGTTGGGGGACCATTCGTAGCGAGGGATATTACTTCATATGGAGAGTCGAGATGGGTCAAATTTATTAGTGTTGCCGTGGGTTATAAGTTATAACCACCAAATCTGCGGCTCAAACCCCAAAGAGCCTGCAAATTGTCACCTGGTTGGTGGTTTGGAGCATGAATTTTATTTTTCCATATATTGGGAATCATCATCTCAAGTGACGAACTCATATTTTTCAGAGGGGTAGGTATACCACCAACCAGAAATTATCTTCAGTAAACCGACGTTGATGTGTTCTCCAACTGTTTCCTCACCCTTTTGGAAGCAATTCGAACCGCGTCTTGGGCCGTCACTGAGAGTTCCAAGTCCTTCCAAGGCATACGACACTGGAGCCCGTACAGCGGGCAAGTGATGGCGGGCATCGGAGTTAGTGAGCCTTGGGGGAATCGGAAATCGATGACCCAACATGACGGTTGACATTTGGGTGATTTCATGGGGATTTCATGCGATTTAGGTAGCATTACATGGGATTTCATAGGATCTCACGGGATTTAATTGATATTTGAATATATTTCATGGGAATTGATGCTGACTTAAGTAGTGGAAAGTTGACAGATGATGACCCAAATTGACTAATTCACTGGATTGGTTCAAGGGAAAAATCTACAGGATTTACCATGGTTTCCTGCAACATTTCCCCTGCAACATTGCCCTTAAAGCAATCCAATGACTCATGGAAATTTACGTGATTTTCCTTCTTATTTAATTAATTGGAAAATAATATGGTTATTAGTGGGTATTTTGCCAACAAAATTGTGAATAGTCATGGGATATCAATAGCTATAACATGGAACATAATGGCATAAATCATTGGGTAATCATGAGATGTAATAGGATATAATGTGGGATTGTACCTTACCTTACCTTACCCTCCTGTAAACATACAAAAAGATGTAGGAATCTACAAATGGTGGGATTTCCGCAAATTCTTATCTATGTTTACAGGAAGGTGTTTTTCGTGTTATCATGTTAAATTTTAAACATCTTTTTCAGATGGGTTGAAACCATCAATCAGCATACTAACAACAACCTTTAAAGTAATCATACAAGGCGGTTTCCCGGCCGATGCTTGTTGGTTTATGAACCCATGTAACTACAGTATAGAATATTGTATGATATATATATATATATACATACATAGTATATATATATACATAGCATGAACCCTAGTTACTACCATATTTCTGGATTAACATCTGGTAATTTACCAAAGCTATGGAAGCAATGACCCGTAGAACTGTGGATCCGTATTTGTGTTCTAGTGTATCCGGTAGTACATGGAGGGAGCCGTTAATTTTCTCTATGAAATGCAATGAGCTCGAATTGAGTTTGCCAACCACATGATAGTTGGCATGTTCTTTTCGGGGAGATGCTAGCAGTAAACTGTTCATGATGGCAATGTACATGGAAGTATATGCTACCCTGAATTCTTCAGACGTATGTGGACTCTCAGTGACTAGCTAAATGGTGCAAAAAAACATCATTGACAATCTATCCAGTGGTTGGGGAGCGTTTTCGGAGCTACTGTATGTATCATTATATCCATATTCTCTATTGGCCATGGAAAGCTAAGGAACTATACTCAGTTGATTCATGATTAGTTGGGGGATGATACAAACCGATATATAATCATGGGAAATATCATATTATAGCTGATATCTCCTAACCGCCTGATAGCAATGGAGAATTTTTCTGATCTTGATGTTCAGGGTCCCAGTGCTTGCCGAGGACAATGGCTTTTGGGACACCTTCCGAACTGCAACTGGGCCTGAACGCAGCGCAGCTGGTAATTCAACATACATCTAGCTATGGACAATCAATGAAAATTGCCATTTTGCATAGTAAATTATCTATACATCGGCCATTTTCCAAAGCTATGTTAAGTTATTAGGCAATACTTTTCCAAAGTAATTGAGATGTCTGAGGTGTTCTTGAGATACTGATATTGAGTGCAACATGTGTTATTGCTACAAATTGCACCGACTTTAAACTTTAGACCAATGCAGAGAACTTACCGGTAATTTAAGTATGGGCGTACATCACAGAAGCGTATAGTCTTTGGTCATTTACTATGGCAAAACCATATGACACCATCAATTTTTCGGTGTTTTTGGGGCAGTGCATGTTTTTTCGCTTATTTTCAGGGATTTAATCAATCAAAATCATCCAATTCTCCACTTTCCTCGAAATCAAAGACCAGCAAAGATCATCACAGAGCCGTTGAAACAGCGGCAGGTCTATCCTTTGTTGTCCATCGCGTATCCGAAGCAACTCTCCAACTTTGTGGCGGGATGGCTGAACTCCTTTGAGGTGCGCCATGGTGCGTCATTTCGTGATCTGCCGGAGCTTCATCTTTGGGCCCGTGAGTCGTTGTTTTCGTTGATTAACCCATGTTACTACATCATTATAGTCATAGATCTACATATATCTACCATAAAGCCTAGGTGAGCGGCTTGGTTTTGCAGCCGTACCCTCTAGAGTAAACGTGGTAACGTAACTGATGGGAAAATCACCATTTTTCAATGGGAAAATCCATTATTTCTATGGCCATTTTCAATAGCTATGTATGTATGTTTACCAGGCCGGGAAACGTTAGGGTCCATGGTCAGGCTGGCGGCTGGCTGCCAAAATGGGCCAGCCCAGGTTATCGAGACTCCATGGTGCCCTGGCGGTGCTGACGTGGGAGAAATGGTGTTTTCCATAGGGCTACCGGGCTACCCCTTTATCGCTGGTTGGTTTATTTCATGGAAAATCCATGAAAATCCGATTCAAATGGATGATGACTGGGGGTATCCCTATTTTTCCATGAAATGGGATGATGTCCATTTGAAAAAAAACTTTTTAAAGACCATTATCGGCTGGAAAGAACATGTTCTTCTTTTCCGTTTGAAATGGGATGATGATTGATGATGATCCCAAAAGCGACGAACTTCTATTTTTGGGGCTTACCAAGCACCAACCATAGATGTCCTTTTCCCATTGGTTGGTTGATGAATAGAGGGGTTTGAAGAAACCCCTTTAACAACAGGTAAATGATGATAGATGGTATACCAAACCGACCCCCCAATTTTTACCAAAAAGCACCGGTTGAGATGATACAAGAAATCACCAGACATCAGGGCTTCTGACGATAGAACCAGCGATGATGTGGGCAAGTCTAGAAATCACCAACACTGGGGAGCACTGGGCAGTTGAGCCCTGTATTAGCTTGATTCTTGCTGCTGACAGCAGTCATATCTCGGTATGAAACTGCCTATCATGGTTTCTTTATATGTGTATATACAAGATAGAATCTTAATGTCAGTTTATTTATATTCATTCTTCCGTCACTTATACGTTAAAACAACATCAATTCCTGCTTGTTTGATTGGATTCATATTGGATCTACTGGGATGTGCCACTTAGAAACCGGTTAAAACTTTCGTGAAGACAACATGTCAAAGTCAGATTAGAGTTTGGTGAGCAATCACTATTTAGATGCCAATGTTTTGGATGCAAGATTCAATTTGCCAGTTTTTTTTTTTGCGGCCAATTTGTATATATGTGTGACATCTTATCAGCCTTTCAGGTTTCTTCAATGCCTTTCTTTTATTGGTTGACATGACTCGTTGGACTCATTGGTGCCTTATTTTGGTGGTTGAATCGACCATCCCTTTCTAGACTGGATAAAAATCAATCACACCTGTTTTGCATCTTTTTTCCGGGTTATTGTAGATAACAATACTTTTCATGGATGGACAAGTATAAACAGTACTGAAAGATAGATATATATATATATCTAAGGGCTGCCGCCCCTGCCGCCGACCCCGGAACAAGCAACCGAGGTTGTGTCAGCATGTCAGTTTGTCTGTATTTCTTGAGACATTCTTGAAACACTTCATGCACCGCTGGTTCCTTCATGTTGATTTGAGCCACTTTTTCCTCCTGCTGCTGCTGCTTCTGCTCCTGCTGCTCCTTCTGTTCAAACGGAGTACAGTAGAAGCATGTGATTTTCGCTACTATTTCCTCCTGCTGCTGCTGCTGCTGTTCAAAAAGACAGCACCCGGATGGAAAAAAACCCTATAGCAGTGAAGGACGAAGAAGCCCCAAAATTGCACCCCAAAAATGCCTAACGTAACTTCTGAAACCCATAGAAAACGATGATTTGAGCCACTTTTTCCTCCTTCTGCTGCTG
>Ga0126342_10007970_pt1 | contig 18940 bp, 22 predicted proteins | sample Cyp1metagenome_FD_92528 | JGI IMG/M metagenome (GOLD analysis project Ga0126342, IMG submission 92528) | Coral microbial communities from Lord Howe Island, Old Settlement Bay, Australia - Cyphastrea 1 metagenome | ecosystem: Host-associated > Invertebrates > Cnidaria > Coral ... | reverse complement strand
CCAATAATGGGTCAGAAATGTTGTAGCGGGGACGGGGAAGGAAGGAAAGACAAAGGAGGAGGTGGAGGAAAGATGGTGTGTGACAAAGTTGCGTGTGAAAGATGATGTGTGTGAAAGATGGTGTGCAAAAGCTGGTGTGTGACAAAGCTGTGTGTGAAAGATGGTGTGACAAAGTTGTGTGTGAAAGATTGTGTGTGACAAAGTGGTGTGAAAGATGGTGTGTCAAAGATGGTGTGAAAGATGGTGTGTCAAAGATGGTGGGTGACAAAGTTGTGTGTGTGTGTGAAAGATGGTGTGTAAAAGATGGTGTGTCAAAGCGGGTGTGTGAAAGATGGTGTGAGAAGTGGAGCTGTGATGGGTTGTGATGTGAAAAAGTGAGGTGTGATAAGTGAGGTGTGAGAAGTGGAGCTGTGATGAGTTGTGATGAAAAGTGGAGCTGCGCCCACACGCGCCGCAGCTCGACCAGGAGGCTCTGTGTACTGCGCCTGCCACACGAAAGGCAGCCGCGGCCCAGCGGCGCCCACGCGCGCCGCAGCTCGACCAGGAGGCTCTGTTTACTGCGCCTGCCACACGAAAGGCAGCCGCGACCCAGCGGCGCCTACGTGCGCCGCAGCTCGACCAGGAGGCTCTGTGTACTGCGCCTGCGACACGAAAGAGCCGCGGCCCAGCGGCGCCGACGCGCGCCGCAGCTCGACCAGGAGGCTCTGTGTACTGCGCCTGCCACACGAAAGGCAGCGAGATGGGAGATGTGGCAAGTCAGGTGTGAGAAGTGCATGGAGCTGTGATGAAGCCTGACACACAACGAAAGGCAGCCGCGGTCCAGCGGCGCCCACGCGCGCCGCAGCTCGACCAGGAGGCTCTGTGTACTGCGCCTGCCACGAAAGGCAGCCGCGGCCCAGCGGCGCCACGCCCACGCACGCAGCAGCTCGACCAGGAGGCTCTGTGTACGCCGCCTGCCACACGACAACCACCGCGGCCCAGCGGCGCCCACGTGCGCCACAGCTCGACCAGGAGGCTCTGTGTACTGCGCCTGTCACACGAAAGGCAGCCGCGCCGCTGGGCCGCGCCCACGCGCGCCGCAGCTGTGTACTGCGCCTGCCACACGAAAGGCAGCCGCAGCCCAGCGGCGCCCACGCACGCCGCACCTAACCAGGAGGCTCTGTGTACTGCGCCTGCCACACGAAAGGCAGCCGCGGCCCAGCGTCGCCCACGCGCGCGGCAGCTCGACCAGGAGGCTCTGTGTACTGCGCCTGCCACACGAAAGGCAGCCGCGCCGCTGGGCCGCGCCGCTGGGCCGCGCCCACGCGTGCGCAGCTCGACCAGGAGGCTCTGTGTACTGCGCCTGCCACGCGAAAGGCAGCCGCACTGCACCTGCCACGAGAAAGGCAATCTGCTGACCACGGAGCTGTGATGAGTTGTGCTGTGATAATATGATGAGTGAGGTGCGAGAAGTGGAGCTGTGACGAGTGGTGGTGTGATAAGTGATGTGAGAGGTGAGGATGTGATAAGTGAGGTGTGAGAAGTGAGGTGTGAGAAGTGGAGCTGTGAGGGGTGGTGATGTGATAAGTGAGGTGTGAGAAGTGGAGCTGTGATGAGTTGTGCTGTGAGAAGTGAGGTGATTGATGTTGATGAGCTGTGCTGTGATAAGTGAGGTGTGAGAAGTGGGGCTGTGATGAGTTGTGAAGGCGGCGCGGCGGACGGACGCGGCGGACGGACGGAGGAGGAGAAGTGGCGGGATCCAAGCGAAAAACAAGAACCCCACACAGTGATGTGGGGAAATATGAGTTCGTCAGTTGGGATGATGAAAATCCCAACATATGGAAAAATAAAAGCCATGTTCCAAACCATCAACCAGTATTGGAAAGGTCACTCCAAAAAATCACCCAGAATCTGCCAGTTTTGGTGGAAAAATCAACATTCGCATGCGGTTCACGAGTTTATCGGTGGGGTTCCAGTGGCTCTACCTGGCCCCAAGATACCTGGAAAATCGTCCCACTTCGTAACTGGTTGATAACCCCATTCAGATTATCTCATCTACTGGCTGATAAGCCCAGCTGCAGTGCTCCTCCTAATATCAACGGAAAATTTGAAACTTCCCATGAATATCTGCATGAAAAACCATATCCCCATGGTTCTCAGACCATTAGTTTTCCCATCTCTCTCGTTGGTTCATAGCATTTCCCGGCCTTTTCGCTATATGACCCCAGATATAGATAGCCTAACCCCAATATCATCACCAAACCCCACTTACCATTAAATTCCATTATATAAATTCCATTTCACCACATAAAACCCCATTTAATCACCATTAAAGTCACCGTAGCTGGGAGTCCACCAAGCAGCTGCGCGCCACTCCTGAAACCTGCACCTGTCGGTGGAAGGAGTCGTTCAGCAGCGCCAAGGCTCTCTGCAGATCCGCAGATCGCGCCAGGCCCGACATGGCCGCCTCCAACATGGTCTTCTGGGACACCGCGGCCTGAGATACCGAAAAATTGGAAAAAATCACCAGGCTTAAAATGGAAGTTGAAGCTGCAAAAATTACGATTTTCCCCGAATGCGTAGCAAGGGTTCCCGTTTCACTCTGGGGGTCTGGGGGTTGAGGGTGTGTTCGCTCGACGTTGCCGAACCGTTCGCAACTGTTCGCAACCGTCCGCAACCGTCCGCAACCGTCCGCAACCGTTCGCAACCGTCCGTGTGAGGGCCATATGGCCGTGCCTATGGTAAGTTCTGCAGAAGGGGTCATTTTTGGAGGTTTCAAACGTCTCGTTGCTTCGTTTCGCGTGGCAGGCATGGCACTTCGTGACATTCAGACGTTTTTTGTAACGGGTCGAAAATCGTTTTGTGTGGCAGGCGCAATACTTTTGCAACGTTTTCAGAAGATGCGTTGCAGTTTTCGTGGCAGGCGCAGCACTTTGGACATGTCCATCGTCATTTGGCGTTGCAGGCGCAGCACTCAAGACGTGTCGCGTTGCGTGTTTTGTGCGAATCGCATTGGCAGGGCTGCCTCAAGTGGCGACGAGGTGCAGATTTCGTGGCAAACGTGGCATTTTGTGATATGTGCTGAAAATTGACGGAAGCCTCGCACGAAACATCGATTTTGCGGTAGCAAATTTAAAGGTTCCTGAGAAAAAAACTCGTAGGAAAACGTCGATTGGGAAGCTGCAAAACCTCTTTCCAACTGTGAAAATTGGCGGAAGTCTCGCATGAAATGCTCGTTTTGGTGCTCCCACCTGTCTCATTTCGAGTCTCTGGTTTTCTGGCGGCTTCGCCGTGTCTATGGGGGAAGCATGGGGAAGCTACAAAATCTCTCCTTTTCAAAGATTTTCAAGCAGGTTGTCATGTCGTTTTGCGTGGCAGGCGTGGCACTTTGTGACATTCCAACTTGTTTGATAACGTGTCGAAAATGTCAAAATTGGAGGCAGTCTCGCACGAAATGCTCGTTTTTCTGCGCCCACCTGTCTCGTCTATAGAGTCTCCGGTTTTCCTGTGGCCTCGCCGTGTCTATGGGGGAAGCTCCACACTGTACATTTTACACTCCACACTCTACACTTTAAACTTTACACCCCTCTCTCCACACTCCACACTCCACACTTTACACTCTACACTTCACACTCTACACTCTACACTCCACACTCCACAATCTACACTTTACACTCCACACTTTGCACTCTAGACTTTACACTCCACACTCCACAATTTACACTTTAGACTCCTCACTCCACACTCCGCACTTTACACTCCACACTTTACCCTGTGCGCTTTACACTCCTCACTCGACACTTTTTACACTCCACACTCCACCCTTTACACTCCACACTCCACACTTTACACTCTACACTTTACACTCTACACTCCACACTTTACATTTTACACTCTACACTACACTTTACACTTTACACTCCTCACTCCACACTTTACACTCCACACTCTACACTTCACACTCTACACTCTACACTTTACACTCTACACTTTACACTCTACACTCTACACTCCACACTTTACATTTTGCCCTACACTTTACACTCTTCACTCCACACTCCACACTTCACACTCCACACTCCACACTTTACACTTTACACTCCTCACTCCACACTTCACACTCTACACTCCACACTCCACACTCTACACTCCACACTCCGCACTCCACACTCTACACTTTACACACTCCAGACTCGTCACTCCACACTTTACACTCCACACTCCTCACTTTACACTCCGCACTCCACACTCCACACTCTACACTTTCCACTCAACACTCCACACTCCGCACTCTAACACTCCACACTCCACTCCACACTTTACACTCCTCACTCCACGCTCCACACTTTACACTTTACACTCCTTACTCCACACTCCACACTCTACACTCTACACTTTACACTCTACACTCCACACTTTACATTTTACACTCCACACTTTACACTCTAACCTCCTCACTCCACACTTTACACTCCACACTCCACACTCTACACTTTACACTCCACACTCCACATTCCGCACTCTACACTTTCCACTCCACACTCCACACTCTACACTTTACACTCCACACTCCACACTCTACACTTTACACTCTACACTTTACACTTTCCACTCCACACCACACTCCACACTTTACACTTTACACACTCTACACTCTACACTCCCCACTCCACACTTCACACTCCACACTCTACACCTTACACACTCTACACCCCCCACTCCACACTTTACACTTCACACTCCTTACTTTACACTCCACACTCCACACTGCAGACTGGTAACAGGGGAATTTGTACAAGACTGTTCAAGTAAACTATTGCGGAAAAGTGTTCTGCGTGACTGCATATCCATGTGTTTCCACATCTGTACCATTAACATGCGTGTGAGCATTCGGGTTCGTGGGCTGCATCTTGTTGAAAAACTTAAGCAACAAGAATGTGGATTTCAACCAAAAAAGTTTTAAATTTCAACAAACCTGGAAAGTTAACCAACAGGAATTGGAATTCTAACAAGGCTTCAGATTTTACGAGCTAAAATTGCGTTGTATCCAAAGAAAATTAAGATTTAATCTGAGGAATCCTGGCATGTGCGGGGGGGCTGATGACTATCCAAGCATGTCGACGTAAAGACGCTGTTTCAAACCCAAAAAGGGACATACAAAGATCCGTTTGTAAAAGGACCAGGATCCTCCCATCAGACATATCTGGGGTGAATGAACTACCCATTAATGTGGACAACTGTACATGAGTTCGCTTCGAACGGATGTTTGCGAGGTGATTACGATAGGCCAATGATCCGATAGAGGCTGCAGATTTTTGTTTTCCTTGTTTTTGAGAGTTGACTCATAGGCCCAAAAATCAAGTGTGCCGGTGACCGACAAATCATTTACAAATAGGATAAATGGGCAAAGCTGAAGTGAAATAGCTACGGATCAAGTGACCTTGGTAAAGAGTGACACTACTCGATTCTGAATAAGTTTCCAAATCTTCAGAAACTCTTACAAATGGTGTCCCAAAAAATGGGGCGCCCTTCAAATCCCATGGATTTTTCATCGTCCACCTATGAAAGCCGACCCCTTGAGTGAGGTGCTGCATCCTGGCTGTCTTCCAGCAATTCCAGGACCTTCGTCCAAGTCCTGCGGAGCAACGGCCATCGAAAATCGTTCTATCAATAGGTGCTGTTTTTGTATAACAATAATACGCCACCCCCAATTCTACCAGCAATTGATATAAGTGGGTGGTAAGTGGTAATTATAAACCATCAAAATACGTGTGGTTTATTAGTGCTTTGCTGACATCAAATAGTCTAGAACTGAGAATTTCCAATGGCATATTACACTCCCAAAGTGTAAACATGGGGCAGCTACAAAAAACTACAGCCGTGTTTTTTTTGGATGGCGAATCCTCCTATTTGAAAGGGGAAATATAGTGGGCGGGCACATGTTTTGTCGATTGTCAACGGCATGGCGTTAAAATGTGCAAACCAGAAATATAATTCCCGCAAAGCGTTCCACAAGTAAAACAATAATCATTTTGGTCAGCCGACCTGAAGCATGTATAGGGAACCGAACCCCTTTCCACCCGAAAACTGCGGGTTGCCGCCAAAAAATGCAAGTCAAATTGGGTGGAATTTTCCAAATCCCATTACCCCAAGACGAATCGAAGACAAAGAAATCCCTCACCCCAGCTGTGTGATCACGCCTTCACTATTCGATGCTACTATGTGCCTTACACGCCAGCGAGTTGACGCATTTCTTTCATTTGCTCCCCCACCCCATGCCACCTAACTAACCGTCCTCCTGCCAACTTTGCGCGCGCGAAAAAAAGCCTTACCCTCACCGCTTCCCTGTGAATTTGTGTGGGATTTCCCTGAAATGACCCTGGGAGTTCCAAACTAAAATCCATCGGAGTTCTGCGAATAGATCCCCCAAGGAGTCATCAAATCGAAGTCCCCAGGGCCGGGAAACCCCTAATAAATTCCACAAAAATGTTTCCTAATACCGAATTCTCCACCATCAAATTTGCTGGTGCCATATGATTTCGAGAATTTTTTTTAGAACCAAAGTATCCAAATAGATCCAGCTTAGGGTTCCTATTACCCTCTGGTAATCTGAAATAACATGAAATAGCTATGGAAAATTGCCGATTTAGTTCGATGATTTCTCTATAAAGCCATGGTGATTTCACATGGCTATGTTAATTTACCGGAGGTCAGATCTCAATGGTCTTTCCATGAAATCCCCCAAAAAAAACCACATCAATCCGCTCAAATTCGGGTTTTCAACTGCTCCTGGCGTAGGGAATCACCGCTCCGGCGCCGTTGGGCACCCATTGCGCCACTGCGCTGGCAGCCGCCTGCAGCGCGGCCCTGGCGAGTCTGCCGCGGCGCAGCAGACGCCGGGCAAAGCTGAGCTGGAGGAGTTGGTCGTGCAACATCCTGAGGAAGCAGGATCGTGGTAGCGAGTATCCAGAAGCGCCGGCTTCTTTCAGAAGTGCCGATTCTTATACATATTATATATATATACTATTTAAAAAAAAATGTTGAAACCTACATGTATAATTATATACATATACTGTATATACTGCATATCTAAAGTCTACATATGTAAATATGTCATCTGCATTTACAGACATATAACAAATACATACATAGGTACGGCACAATGCAATCCCATGCAAGACAAGACAAGACAAGACATTGCATGACTTGACATCACACGACATTACATGACCATACATTACCTACGTTTACCTACGGGGATCCTACAATTGTTGGGGGATCACGCCCTGCAACCCAGAATGATGGGCATCTATCATTGACATTAGACACACCCTCCACTGCCTCCACCAACGAAACATGGGTCAAACGGTCAAACAAGGAATTTTCTGTCGCTTCACGAATCGTTCCCAGATCACTGGTTGCATAATAATTCGTAATCTCATCCCCCAACATTAAATACACAACACCCATGTCGACCCCCAAAATGAATAGATCCAATACTCGACCATAGTTTCGTGGCGGTGTATTTCATATTTGGGGAAATGGATTCGATATCCGCCAACTTCAATAAGTTTTGGGATACGATGCGGCTTCCATTTCCTGAAGATCGAAATGCAAGCGGCACCCAGCCGAGAAACCATGAAGCCATTTGCCAAGCGCGACTAGCGCTCAAGCCTGTCAGCCTCCAGCGATTTCAGGGTACCAAGCACGACTGATACATTCAAGGCTAGCCAAATTTGAACTACAATGTTGACTGTAGCCACGTAAAATGCTTGGTTGGCATACCTCCATGCAGAAGTTCAGGTTTTTTTCGCTTCATGTAGCGAGGCCATTTCATTTGCCTGCACCGATTTTCCATGCTCCAACAATTCAATAATCGAGTGGCTTCTGGTCCGGTAGCCGAGCGGGAAAACAGAATTGAAAAACTGCCGTGTCCATCACCTTTGGCCCTTTATGCATGGCTGACCTTACATTAAGCCTTGGAATATCCATTCCCCACCATGGCCAATGAAAAAAGCCATTCGTCAGCTGCTTTCTCTAGCAGAGAAATGAGAGGCTCTCTGGGGCCACATACCTGGGGTGTATCTCCACACTTGATGGATACCCAGCTATGATTGCATGTACATCTAGCTAGATGGATAGAAAGATAGATAGATGAGATAGATGAGATTGATGAGATTGATGAGATTGATGAGATAGATGAGATTGATGAGATAGATGAGATTGATGAGATTGATGAGATATATGAGATAGATGAGATGGATGAGATATATGAGATAGATGAGATATATGAGATAGATGAGATAGATGAGATAGGTGAGATAGCTGAGATAGCTGAGATAGCTGAGATTGATGAGATAGGTGAGATAGCTGAGATAGCTGAGATTGATGAGATAGGTGAGATAGGTGAGATAGGTGAGATAGATGAGATAGATGAGATAGATGAGATCGATGACATAGATGACATAGATGACATAGATGAGATAGATGAGATAGGTGAGATAGGTGAGATAGGTGAGATAGGTGAGATAGGTGAGATAGGTGAGATAGATGAGATAGATGAGATAGATGAGATAGATGAGATAGATGAGATAGCTGAGATAGATGAGATAGGTGAGATAGATGAGATAGATGAGATAGATGAGATAGATGAGATAGGTGAGATAGATGAGATAGATGAGATAGGTGAGATAGATGAGATAGGTGAGAGAGGTGAGATAGGTGAGATAGATGAGATAGATGAGATAGATGAGATAGAGAGATAGAGAGATAGAGAGATAGACAGATACAGTAGATAGACAAATAGACAAATAGACAGATAGACAGACCGACAGACAGATAGACAGATGGATGGATGAATGGATGGATGGATGGATACAAGGCACCAAGCACCAGTGAAATGATTATTCAGTGTATTTGGATTTACCACGTTACCACCATCCACGTCTTCCCTGAACTGGTTGCGTGAAACGGGTCGCAATTTGAAAACCAGCTCTCGTATGAACCTAAATCATGATGGATCCACTGCTTTATGACATTGCGTATGGGGATTGAATCATTTCAGCTGCAAAAAGGTTTAAAGTACAGATTCTTAAGTTTTTTTTCCAGTGTCTCAATTTGTTTCCAGTGTGGGGAGTGGGGGTGAACCTTAATTTTTCCAGTAGTCAAAAGTTGTTTTTTTCCATTGTCTTCCCTTGCGTATGCCATTTCTCAGGATGTTTTATTGCCACAGCCCGACAACCGTTCAAGATGGTCATGACTTTACCGCTCATCTGGCAAGACATGGCTGGAAAACCCCAGTAACATACGGTGGGTGGTTGCGAAATCCGGCACCAGTTGATACTGTAGATGCAAGGTGGGGCCCCCCAGTTATAAGATGGTTTATAAACCCCATTAACTATAGTTATAGGTACCATAAACCATAGTTATTGGAGTTATAAACCAACTTAGCTATCTAGGGGGCCCCACTTTGTGGTTTATCCCACTATTTATGGGGTTTCAACCATCCACCAGGATTTCGCTTCACCATCCACAGTAGTTCCATGATGTTCCAATAAAAACCCTTGGCTAGAACAATGGGATTTCCCATGGTTCACCAAGCCACATCTTCCTTAGCGCCACGTCATCCAATCGCATCCCCTCCGCTTCACGGCGCCGCAGCATGCTGAGCGCGGCACGCCAGGGGCTGTTGCGCCCCGCGGCCGTCAGGAGCTGCGCCCAGCCCAGCAGACCCACACGGAGCCCAGTCGAGCGCATCTCGCGCCTGGGAAGCGCCTAGATTTCCTGAAGATCTTCTGATCTTGGGAGTTCCTATACATTTTGGATATCATGGGGATACATCAATGTTTGTTTGTATATTTGGGACATGGATGGATATGGATGGATATGGATGGATATGGTAGGAGGTATCATGATCATGGTCAGGACCATGATTTTGTGGTGATAATGTCCCTGCATGTCCCAGCCCTTCTCCCGTGCTCACATCTCCAAGGTACAGCAAGCTCGTTGCACGGACCCATGACAAAGAGCTCTTGGCGTAGACCTGCACCCGCCAGGTCCCGATAGAAAACCAGGCCTATGCTCCTTGACTCATTGTTGGTTCACCCACACGTGTCATTTGGGGCGCTTCTTTTTTGTGATCTTCTGCCATTCTTTCTCTTCTTGTCTTGTCAATATTGTCATGGAAATGGAGTGCTGCCTGCTGCAGACTCATTTTGTCTGTGAAAAAAATGAAGCGTTTTTTCCGGACATTTTTCCATCACAAAACCCTATTTGCGGATAGTTCATCAAAGATAGGAAATACTCATGTAGCAAGTCATAAACCTCCGATTTTGCCCAAAAAACTCAGGGAAGGGTTTGCGGTTTTGGTTCTACGAAATAATCCTTTGTTGGGACTCCTTTACAGACAAATCCCCACGTCTGTCGGCGAAACGTACTTGCTGGTTCAACCAAACCATCATCGTTTGTCGGCTACCTCCCATTTTTGTGATCTAAATCCCAACAATTTGCAATCCCCCTATATGAAAACAACTGTGATTGTGATCCTAAATCCCAAGACACAGGAGATTACGAAAATCTCTGTTTCGTTGACAAGAGATTGCATCCATATCATCCATTGGTTTCACCGTTTCACCATGGTTCAACCCAAGTTTGGCCCAGGGCCTCATCAAGTCGCTGCTCCAACAAGGAACCCTTCGGCACGTTGCCATAGGCGATGGCCCCGAGACCGAAGACGAAGAGCATCTTCCTTTTTGCCCCGGGAAAAAAGGGGCGAAGTCTATGGGAAATCATGGGAAATCATGGGAAATCATGGGAAATCACTCAAAAATCATCCTTCAATGGTCCGTTAGAATCTGGTAGAAAGCTGAATGGTCCATTGTTTCGGGATGTTTGGTACGTGAATCCGTTCTGACCAGTTGCTGGCTATATCGACACGCATTGAGGCTCTTGGTTTCTGTGACCACCCTCACCCAATGTCAAAACCACGTCCTCAATCCCCCAAAATTTGATGAGGATTCAATGAACAATCCATCATCCTGGCTGGATATTAATATCAATCAAGCCCATAGTTGACTTGATGAATAGACAAATAATACAAGTAGCATCTCTTGATTCTGTTGATCTAACATAGACATAGCTCAGGGGCAGTTGCCCAAATGATTTACCTATCAAAAAGGACGAGATTGACAGAACGTAACCTGTAATATCTCATGAATCAAAAGTGATCAATAATCAATCATTCTCGGTTGACGTTAGTAGTACCAATAGATCATAGTACTCATCCATAAAATATCCATTATACAGTATACACTATTTTTTAATCAGCAAATCCTCTATCAAAAGGGCCATTTTCAGTGGTTTCATAATGTTTCATCCATAATATCTGGGCAAATTATAACAATTCACTAACCTGAAAATTGCGGCCAATTTGGGATGATTCCCCTTATTAACCATGATTCCAGGGTTCGGGAGAACAGTGAGGTCGTCATAAAAATTGCCCAAATATATCATGATAGATCTATTACCATCTGGTTATGACTAACATAACCATGGAAAATCCCAACCATAAATGGAGGTTTATAGCTGGGAAAATCCCCCCTTTTCCTCACCTCGAGAGCACTTCACTTCCCAACTGCTGCGGCCAGCGCTGCGCCGCAGCGCCCCGCAGCAACTCCAACGCGTCGCGCCACGCCGCCGACGTCACCAGGGCACGCAGCGTCTGCAGCAGCGGCCGCTGGAGCAATTCAAAACGGCCTGGCGTCAGAAAAATGGCACCAAGAGGGTCCCAAACATCCAACACCTCCGACTGGTCCCTTCCAAGTTCTGGTTTGGTTCTGAACTGCACTGTTCAGGCCTTTGGTTTCAGCAACCGAAGAGAAATTGGGAGGCAGATTTGGGGGAAATGTGGCTGTTTCGCAAAGGGAACTTGGAGGCAAGGATTGGCCAAAAAATGGAGATTTTACCACTTGCAGTTTCACCAAGAAAACTGAGAAAGTGTTGGCGATTGTGTCCCAAAATCTGAGAGCGCGCAATGATCTGAGGATTCATGGGATCTTTTTCTATAATTGTGCCATGATCTGTATCATCGAACATGTGTGTGTGTGCCGTTGACTTGGCACAGGTGAGGTGTTTAAACGTCTATTCTCACCCCAAAGGGCCACGGTCTTCAATAGGTATAATTTCAAAAACTTGAAATTTTGCAGGGTGCTGTTTTGCGTGTCATCTCCTCGAAAGATTGCTTGTTTATGCCATCTTTGGGCTAAGTTCCACCGGTTGCCAACTTTAGAGGTATGCTTCTGCTTTTTCTTCTTCTTCTTCTTCTTCTTCTTCTTCTTCTTCTTTTTCTTCTTCTTCTTCTTCTTCTTCTTCTTCTTCTTTTCTTCTTCTTCTTCTTCTTCTTCTTCTTTTTCTTCTTCTTCTTTTTCTTTTTCTTCTTCTTCTTCTTCTTCTTTTCTTCTTCTTCTTCTTCTTCTTCTTTCTTCTTCTTCTTCTTCTTCCTTCTTCTTCTTCTTCTTCTTCTTCTTATTCTTCTTCTTCTTCCTTCTTCTTCTTCTTCAATTTCTTCTTCTTGACAATATACTATAAATAATGTAAATTAAGTGGCCTGGTCCCTCCAGTGGATGCAACTGCACCAAAAGGCAACGGAAATGGGACAGCCATGGGCCGCACTCCGGCTGGATCACCATGTCACGGCCGGTTATCAAACCCCCATCTTCCCAGCTCACGATACTATCATGTTATAATTGTTATAGAGATAGCATGATCATATCCATAAAAACAACATGATATAGCACTATAAATATCATCATATGGGAAAAATGATGGAAATGTTCCATTGCTAGGTGTGATTCCCCAATTGGGCACCAAACCTGGCGGCTGCGGCCGCTCCCGCGCCGGGTCGGGCGCTGTCGTGCCACGCGCAGCAATGCCGCGGAAGAACTCTTCGACGCAAAGGTGCCAGCCTTGCAGCAAGGCATGCCTACTAGGCATGTATACGTATATGTATACCTATGTATTTATTTATTTATATTTAATTATCTATTTATTTATTGATTTATTTATTTATTTAAATTAGTTTATTTATTTCTGTAATTATGTTGTTATTTGTTTACTTATAAATCTAATTATCTATATTTATAGATTTATTTGTTTTTTATTTACAGTTATGTTTTATTTCTTTATTTATTTGTTTATGTATAGGTATATGATGGTATATGTATATGCACATGCACATGCATATGGATATGTATATGTATATGGATATGGATGTGTATATGTATATGTATATGTATATGTATATGTATATGTATATGTAATGTAATATTATGTGCGTGTGTGTTTGTGTGACGTACGTCTAACTGGGCACCATGTGATTGTTGCCTACTTACTAACTGCGATGTGTACTTGAGAAGTGCATCAGCAACTGGCAAACTGGGCTTGTCTGAAAATAGGGCACCGAAAAATGATGGAAAATGCATGTCTTAATGGTCATAAAGAATGCCCTACTTTCAGATAATAAACTTTGTTCTTTAGAATCCATTGTTTACTACCCACGCGCGAAAATGGGATGCACACCCAAGTACCCCGCTGTGGACCCTAATGTTCAGGGATGTTCAGGGTGCGTGTACAAATTTGGGGGTTGTACAGTGTGAACACGGTGAACGCTTGGACATAGGACAGAGCACCCACAAAGCAAAAGCTGGCTGGAGCGGAGATCATGAGGTCAAAGACTGCGGGGTCGTACGCTCTTCTTTCTTGGTTCATGGCCATTGTTTGGTTTCTCAGAACTTGGAAGCCTCTACAGTAAGTTCTAATGGTTCGTTGCATTTTTTCTCCTTAAAATTGCCATAACATGTCTTGTTTCTCCTCCTGCCATGAACCCGTTTAAATTCGTGGTGGCCCCATCACTTGAACCAGTGCCAAGCATCTACCCATTTCGCTATGCAGCCGAATCTTGCTCCGTTGAAGCTGCTCAGACAACCGGCCTCGAAACCGCTTGGGGCTGGCAAGGTACAAACGTACGTGTTGAATGCTCGAATCAATTTCAGTCAGTTCATCAGCTTCTGGTTGGCTTATTTTCGTGAGTCTCCGAACTAGTGATACGTTCAATTGAAACGCACCCCAGAAAGGGATTTTTCGAGATGCCCATATTGAAGGCCATGGGCAATCGCAGCCAAAGATCAACAGAGTTTTTATGGCGCCTCCATCTCCCAACCCCTCGGTAATATGAAGGGCTTCCGTCCAGTGCTGCGAACGAGCTACCTGCTGGCGCCGTCCGACAAGGCGCGAATTTCTGACACTTGGAATCACCTTGCGACAAAAATGTTGACCATGTTTCAACCTGGAAAATATGGTGGAAAATATCGAAGTTCTTTCAGGACAAACAAAAATTGAGCACATTTTGACGGAAAATGACCCAGTTACCAATGATTTATCGTGGTTTACCACAATTTTCTCACGGCTCAGCACGGCACCTGATTGACTGCTGCGATGATGCGCCGTTGCCACCTCGGCTCCGGGCGAACGGAGCTTCCGGCAACCAGCTGCAGCAACAGCCGGGCGCGCAACAGCTGTGGCGCCACCACACCTTGGAAACAAAGGGCTGCAGATTTTGTTTGGATTTTTTGTTGTTTTTTTGTGATTTTTTTTGTTTTTCAGTCTGGGGCACTTTTCCTTGCTATTTGCTACATTTTGGAGCAAAAACCTGTACTTTGCTGAATTTGGGAGCTAAAATTTGCCATTTGCACTGTTCATCGATCTTCCATGGTTTTACTCGATTTTCCATGGTGTTCATTGATTTTCCCAAAGTGTTCATCGATGTTTCCATAGTTTTCCTTGGTTACAATTGATTTTTCCATGGTTTCAATCGATTTTTCCTTGCATAACATGCACCTGGTGAACATGTAGAATATAGGTTGAAGCACAACCCTCTTGGTTCTAAATAGTGGCATTGGATGCTATCATAATGTTGGTGGGTTTAGGGTTTATTTAGGGTTGGTTTAGGGTTGGTTTCAGGTTTATTTAGTGTTGGTTTAGGGTTTATTCATTGTTATTTAGGGTTGGTTTGGGGTTGGTTTAGGGCCTATTTAGGGTTAGTTTAGGGTTAGTTTAGTGTTTATTTGGGGTTGGTTTAGGGTTATTTAGTTTAGGGTTCGTTTAGGGTTTATTTAGGGTTGGTTATTTATGTCGGGTTGGTTTAGGGTTTCTCTAGTTTGGTTCAAGGTTTATTTAAGGGTTATGTAGGTTTGGTTTAGGGTTTATTTAGGGTTGGTTTAGGCTCTATTTAAAGTCTGTTGAGGGTTGGATTAAGGTACATGTAGAGATACAGGGCGTGTGTGTGTGTGTAAAGATATATAGATAGGCAGATAGATAGATAGACAGACAGATAGATAGATAGACAGAAAGACAGACAGATAGATAGATTTAGATAGATTTGATTGATTGATTGAATGATTGATTGATAGATAAGATAGATAAGATAGATAAGATAGATAAGATAGATAAGATAGATAAGATAGATAAGATAGATAAGATAGATAAGATTAGATAGATAGATAATATTAGATAGATAGATAAGATTAGATAATTAGATAGATAGATAGATAGATAAGATAAGATAAGATAAGATAAAGATAAAGATAAAGATAAAGATAAAGATAAGATAAGATAAGATAAGACAAGATAAGATAAGATAGATAGATAAGATTAGATAGATAAGATTAGATAGATAGATAAGGTTAGATAGATAGATAAGGTTAGATAGATAAGATTAGGTTAGATTAGATTGATAGATAGATAGATAGATAAGATTAGATAGATAGATAATATTAGATAGATAGATAAGATTAGATAGATAGATAGATAATTAGATAGATAGATAATTAGATAGATAGATAATTAGATAGATAGATAGATAGATAGATAAGATAGATAGATAAGATAGATAAGATTAGATAGATAGATAAGATTAGATAGATAGATAAGATTAGTTAGTTAGTTCAGATAAGATAAGATAAGAAAAGATAAGATAAGATAGATGGATAGATAGATAGGATTAGATAGATAGATAGGGTTAGATAGATAGATAGATAGGTAGATAGATAGATAGATTAGATAAGAAAAGATAAGATAAGATAAGGTAGGATAAGATTAGATTAGATTAGCTTAGCTTAGATTAGATTAGATTAGGTAGATAGATAGGTGGATAGATAGATAGGATGGATGGATAGATAGATAGCTAGATAGATAGATAGATAGATGGATAGATAGATAGATAGATACTTTAGATAGATTAGAGAGATTAGAGAGATTAGATAGATTAGATAGATTAGATAGATTAGATAGATACTTTAGATAGATTAGATAGATTAGATAGATACTTTAGACAGATTAGATAGATACTTTAGATAGATACTTTAAATAAATACTTTAGATAGATACTTTAGACAGATACTTAGATAGATTAGATGGATCAGACAGATTAGATAGTAAGATAGGATAAAATAAGATAAAATCAGATAAGATTATATAGATTAGATTAGATTAGATTAGATTAGGTTAGATTCGATTAGGTTAGATTAGATTAGATAGATAGATAGATAGATAGGCAAAGCATGGTAAAGCCACAAAAGCCACACACCCACACAAGCCTCAAAAGCATACAAAAGCCACAAAGCCAGGCTGGAAAACAAAAAAACACAAAAAAAAGCCCTCCGAAACAAAGGGAAATTCATGGAAAATTGCATATTATTGACATGCAGAAAAATATTGGAGAATTTGTTTTACATAAATAACTCGAAAGATAAATGCGGATTGGGGAAATCAAACAGGCAAGTGGCTGAGTAAGTAAAAAAACGGCAAGGACCATGATAAAGAATCTGTTGTTGGTCTGCAGCATGAAGTTCAACCAAGTGCTTGATACTTTGCGAACTTGGAGACAAGTTGCTGGGCTTTTGCACGTCCATGGCATCATGGCTCCCAGCATCATTAGACACTGAGCTGGGATGAAGGTGGCAAAGTGGCAAAGGGGTGAGGGGATGAACCCCACCCGCAGGCACTTCAAGCTGCTCTGGCAAGTTTCACAACATAATTCCCCCCAACCAGAAAGAAATCCTTCACAAATTTGGAGGGCTGATGGGCTTGAGGGGGCTTTGCATTTTCGCACTGTGCAGGCCGAAGTTTCATTGTATTGTGGGGGTTGTGCCAACTCGGTTTTTGCGATGAAACTCAGCGTTTTGGAGCCGGGACTGCAGGCAAATGAACCGAAACGCATCAAAGCTGGGACTCTGCAACAGGAGCCAACCTATTGGGCCACCTGTCAACACCAAATGGAAGCCATGAACAGCTGCGTTCCGCCTCTTCGAAACAAATGTTTGTGGCGATGCACTGCATCACTGCGTGGGGGCCTTTTTGAAATGGGGCAGTAGAAAAATTCAAGGATCATCTGGTCCATCTACAAAATACCCGCTGGTTATTCAACATAGCTAAGGAAAATGGCCCATTTGATGATTATTTACCCTTTAAAAATGGTCATTTTCCAGTTCGCTACCTTAACCAAAGGGCATTTTCCAATCCCCTGGTCGTACCGGTCCGCCCTGCCTTCCCAGCAATACCTTGGTGGCACGTGTTTGATGGATGGTGTCTTGCTGGGTGATGGTGGAATTGATATCTTAAGATCCGAAACAAGCGACCCTGCCCGCAGGGTCGAAAGTATTCACTTAGGTGGTAGCCACCTATAGCAGTTCACCATAGTTCACCATCCCTAGGATCCCTAGATGATCAGCCAAGTGTATACTTAAGTTACTTACTCCACATTTCTTGTTTCCACGTGCTGAAAACTCGCTACGTCGCTACGTGTTGGTTTACATCTTGGCTCGGAGCTTCCATGGATCAATCCCCCAACCGAATCCATCCACCATCATCCTAGCATCATGCTACCACTATGCGATTACAAATCTCAAATGATGGTAGGATGATGGTAGGATGATGGTGGATGATGGTTCAGCTTATTTGAGATTTGTAATGATTTGTAATCACTAGCTCCTGGTTTCTCTGTGCGATGTCAAGCCCGCAATAAACTTACTCCGTTGATCGAGTGGAACACTCCAAACACTCCAATTCTGGCACCCATTGATTGGGTTCTCTGGGGTTGCTATCCCCACCTGGGGTCCCCATGCTGTCAAACACCGTGTCCTACCGTCCTATCCATGGATGTCCATTTTTCGGATTGAATAGGTCGGCTGATCAGTCTCCGAGTTTAAAACACGGTGAACAAACCAATGAGCAAAAATAGAGTGGTTCGAAACTGAACCCTTTTTTCCCCAAGAATCCGACATTGGTACCCCCCATCTCCGAACAGCCAGAGCACCGGATTCTTCTCGGAATGCCAGGGTGAAGGTTTTTGCGGCTTGCTTCCGCAAGTGCAGCGTTTCACACAACGCATGATCACGTTATCCTGCAGCCATCACCAAATGGATAACGAACCAGCTGCTTGCTTCATCATTTTTCACCTTTGAACATGTTCTAGATCCCCAATGGTCATTTGTGCTATATTGGACATCCACTGACATCCACTGTTGGTTGGCTTTGTTTGATTTAAAATCATTTACAATCCATGTCTTGCCAGCATCAGTGCTATCGTTTCAGCTCCTGATCGACGTCTTGGATATGCACCCAGCTTTCTAAAATGCCTTGCCGGCGCTTCAAGGATTTCACGCCTCTGTAGAGCGCCTGGCCAGCTGAGCATAGCTGAGCATAGCTGAGCAGCCCAAGCGGCCACTCACACAATCTGAATCTATCAAAGGGTGATGAAGGACATTGATCCATTGGTTCATCATAGAATACCAGTAGTACCGCACAAGGCGGTTGCGGAAGTTTCAAAAATAGGAAACCTATAGGAGAGATTGGTTGTTGTGAATCAGGGATGGCAGAGCGAAGCCACTGATGGATCGAAAGACGATTG
>Ga0126342_10007969_pt1 | contig 18941 bp, 14 predicted proteins | sample Cyp1metagenome_FD_92528 | JGI IMG/M metagenome (GOLD analysis project Ga0126342, IMG submission 92528) | Coral microbial communities from Lord Howe Island, Old Settlement Bay, Australia - Cyphastrea 1 metagenome | ecosystem: Host-associated > Invertebrates > Cnidaria > Coral ... | reverse complement strand
TTTTGTTGTGTATTGTTAGATAATGTATTGTTCTGTGATCTACCACCCTTCATCATAGTCAATTGCATCAAGTAAAAGTCATTCGTAACTCGGAAGTATTGCTTCCCAACTTCCTTTGATAAATATATATATATATATATATATATATATGCATGTATATTTAAACATATATCAGTATCTATTGCCCGGGTCAATCAACCGCAGCCAAGCAGCGCAGCAACGCCAGCGCAGGCGCGGATGTGTCACAGGGCAAAGGGTGGAAAGATCCCAGGCCGATCAGCGGGCGGTTCTCGCCATAGCCTTGGTAGACAGTATGATTTGCCATTAAAAATTGTGATTTTCCATTTTCTAACCAAGGGGAATGGTTAACAATATGGTTATTTGATGTTATTTAATATGGTTATATATGGTGTTTGAATGGTTATAATGTGGGTAAAACAATGCCATAAACCACCCATGACTGGGAATGGTAACCGTACCACCTTTAAAAACGGTGATGACTGGGGGGTGGTTTATGGCGTTGCTTTGCCCACATTAATGTTTTTTTGGCCAAGAAAACATATAAATGATTTTAAACAATGATTACTGTTTTTTACAAACAAAAATGGGGATACTAATGGCAAATGGCCGCTGATAAAATAGTAAGACGATTTACATATTTAACAAATAGGGTGGAATGACCTGAAGCCAATGTCAGACCAAGAATTTGGAGCTTAGTAAATTCATCCTGCCGATCAAATTTGGCGGCCTAACCCTGTTTTTTAGGTCACAAAAGGAGCTATCTTTGGCTTCGTCATGGAGGACACCCAATGTATGTAGCGAAAAGCATCAAACTAGTCCTGAGGAATGTTCCAGCAAAGCATGTTTGATACCACCAGAAGGTAGCTCGATGTACGTATGCCATATAGTATAGTCATCCGCAAGCTATAGTGAACTAAGAACCTCATAGGATATGATCAGCTGCGAAGCTGGGAAGGGAAGGTCATGAAGGAGCGCAGCATCTCCGAACCCCGCGCAACGTGCGCAGAGCAAGCCTAGATTTGAATATGGCGAACATTGGCAAAACTTAGGCTTAGTTGCCACACGCAAAAAATCCATAATGAAAGACTACCTGTATATATATATATATATTTATACACATAAAGAAACATAAAGATACTACCTATGATGTACAAATTTGCATGTCACTAAAATTAGATATTCGATTTTGAAACCACGGAAAAACCAGAGCAAACTTGGTGCATGACTTGGATGTCAACACATCAGAGCACATCGTGGAAGGTATTGCAAGGTAGTATTCACATCATTCCTGGTACATCAATCAAATCTACACCATAAATTCTGTTATTGGTGCGGGTTGCAGCCAACCCTTGTCCCGTGCAATGATATCTTTGGCTTCTTTCCCCTGTGGCAATTGTCAAATTCATGCACACGGTGCACAAAATCACCAGGGTGAGCCGAACTTCTTATATTTTAGTTAGTCATTTGGGCACATTGTTGATCGTATCATGTCATATTCCCAGTGTCTTTACACATGATGACCCGAGTCCAATTTCTGAATGGCTTGGGCGCTTCTCCCCCGTGAGTTTCATGATGCTTCATCAGCTCCCACCAAACGTCAAGTCGCGACTGATGTGTGCGATGCTTTTCACTGACCTAGGTTCGAATGGTGCTAAGGCTGCTAAGGTCTGATGGTCCGCGTGGCCGAAGGAAAAGACAAAGGACTACCGGACTAGCCTCCGGTAATTAAACGTGGCTAGATGGAAAAATCAAAACCCTATTGGAGGCATTCGGAACCGTCATCTATAACCCTTAAGGTGATTTTCATTGCCAAATAAAACTACTATATATACAGAGAATACTTGCGTTCTGGCTCGTCTAGGTGCTTGTAGCCCACTTCTACAATCTTCTACATACATACAGTACAAGCATATACCGCGTAGGTATAGATATGCCAAGCACAAACGATGTACCAGGCTACTTGCACATAGAAATGCAGCAACCAATATTATTGTGGCCACAAGGCATGCAAATGATAATGAATAATAATGAATATGAATAGTAAAGTTTGATATAGAATCTGAAAAACACTTTTACACCAACAACCTGATTCTATACAGTTAAAGATGAAAACGGCAAAAGATGATCTGTTGTGTGCCGTGGTGAATGATCACACTACATGTAGCTCTACAGGGAACAGTACGAAACGTGAAGAGTGTAGCAGTTCCTGTAGCACTACATCTAGCCCTACAGGGAACGGTACGAAACGCGAAGGGTGTAGCAGTTCTGGCGGCGCATGGGAGTTTGCCGCATTCCGGAGACGCTCCGCCAGGTACTCGACGAGTTGGCGAATCCAGTGCGCAGGTTCACCCCGCGGTGCAGGCGCAAGGCCCCAATATCCTAACTTCAACAGCAACTATTGGCGCGCCTCTGGCGGTAGCGCATTCTTCCGGCATCCGCAGATTTGCAAGAGCCCCAGGAGGCCCAGAAATTCAAGCAGCGGCTCGGACGCGAGTGCCCGACAGAGGGCTGGCTCGTCCATTGCTGTCTGTTACGTACCTTCCTTTTGAACCTTGCGGCTGCGTTAATAAATACATACAGCTTGAAGCTGTTGAGAGTTCAGCGAGATTCATGCCGACCCCAACTTGGCCAGCACACGTGAGAGAATCGCAGCTCATTTCTTCTTCTGCTGGGTCACAACGCGCTGTGTGTGTGTGTGCGCGAAGATGACAGAGGATCTGCGTCAAGAACGGCTGGACACTTTGGAAGGGAAGCATCGGCTTACACACTGAAGCAGTCACGCACATTTTTTGAGGGGTATGCAGCAGTTATGAACCATGATAATCCACTAACAGCGAACCCCATAGCCCTAAAAGGCTAAGCAATGCCTGCATTTCCAAACTAGCTTATATCAGTGCTCCAAATGGCTAGTGACGCTTGTGCCAAGTATCGGCCAAGAGGACTGGAAGAGCATGACGGCGGGAAGATGCAACAGGGAATCACGAATATAGTGCGCGAATACATCTCAATGCTGATCCTGTTGCCGAAAGCGAATTTCAACATGCAAGGCTCGGGATTGGCTACCGTACTCTGATGCATCAAAAGCAACTCTGCTCTACATGTCTTCATACTCAAGACCCTTCCTTAGTCAAGCACAAGGCATGTCAGAGTACAGTAGATGCCCTTGCACACAGAAAAAATATCTAGATTAATATAAATAAAGACACACGCTCGCAATCAATGCTTCTACGTTATTGCCTGGACCTGTAACCGCGCGAAGAAATAAAACATGGTCTTGTCACAACAGCAATGAGCCCCTTGTGCTACGCCGTCACTATTATGGCGACGGTGGCCGTGTTGTCCTGAAGAGTCAAGGTTTTCCACAAAGTTGTTAAAAGGCAATGCTTGGTACTGAGAAGGGCGCCCCGGTGGGCTTTGCTGTCTCTTCCTGGACACTGTCTTCTTCTGATACTTCGTCGTCTGCGTTGTCCTTCGGAGTTTCAAGCGGCAAGTTCCAAAATATTGATACTGCTGCAGGTGGAAAAGACTCCGTGTGCAAGAGTCCAACGCAACAGTCCTGGAGGAAAGGCATTGCTTTCTCTCTCCTTGTCGATACAGGGCCGGAAAAGACGGTCCCCTGACCAAAACGGGAGGGTCCGTTTCGTCAAAACTCCCCCCGTGTCCTTGAAGATCTGGCTTTGCTTCCTTCTGCTTGGTCTCGGTCTGGGTCATCGCTTTCTGCGCTGCCTTCATGCTGACCACGTTTTGACTTTCTTCGTCTGCCGCCTGAAGCCGGTCTTGCAGCCTTTTTGGCCCCAGCGGCCTCAGCAGCTTTTCTCTTCTTGCTTTCAGCAGCCTGCTCTTTCTTCAATCTCTTTTCCTCTCGCTCCTTTTCCCTTGCAGGTAGCTGGCAACTGGTGGCCAGTGGCACGAACATATCAGAATACAAGTCAAGACACGACAAAAAAATATCAGGCAGACTGCGGCAGACTATTAGAATACAAAAGGCGAAGCAGCCAGGCCAGGCTGCCAGGCTGCAAGTTGTTCAGTTCAACACAGGAGGAATACATCCAGAATGCAACAGAACAGATGACAATTACAATGATAGAAGGCAGAAGACGACTTAAGACGACTCTTGGTTCCCATGAAACAGAATCCTCAAATCTCACGGTATTAAAAACATAAACCACACACCGCACCCACTGTCCACTGTCAGAATAAACTGGGCAGTACTAGTATAGTTCTAAATATCCTCCCAAAACCCTCCCAGCTATATTAGCAGTATATCCTTAATAAATATATCTCCACGATACGCGCCGCAAAAATCATCCTTCCGTTTCTCACAATGCACGGCATCCGCAAAAATGACCAGAACTCAAATCAACAAAAAAATCATCGAAAGAAAAATATCTCGTCACATCAAATTGAACAATGCAGCACAACGGGAGTTCACAGAAGCAGCTCATTAATAGTCGGTATCCTTTTTCTCCTTTTATTATGTGTCCAAGGTTTGTGTTCCCAAGACCATTTGGATACATGCTTTCACATCCAACGTTTCTTCCGGTGTGATTTTCCGAGCACGTTCCATATCCCGGGTTTGGGTGGGTAGGGCACTTTGGTCTCCAACCCTGTTCGATCCACTTACTGGCCACCATATAATAAAGAAAGAATCATTTCCCAAAGAAGAATAAAATAATGTTGCTCAACTGTTGTAACAGTTCACCGCGAGGATTGTAACTTGTTCACGAAAGGGAAATAAGAACCTTATTTCCCCTTTTTCAGTTTAGACCAAGATGTGTGCACAACAGGGTTTAGATTGACTTTCGAGTTACCGGGGTTTTAGTTTAGCATAAAAGACCAAAACCATCTGACGGAAGAATCAGTCGCTCAATCGAGACGACAGAGAACAAACCCAGCGTAACGTGAGCACACAGAGCCCGGTGTTGAAAGAAAACATCCACTAGGCCGATATACCTACCAGAAACCCCACAGACAATTCTATGCATGCACCAACTTAGCTGTCATAAATCAAGTAAACACCCTAATGTTAGTGCTCACCACATGAGAACAGACTGGTGCAACCTAACCCTGGAGGCCAGCGCAGCTGCAGACCCAAGGCGCTTCCAAATAGGAATCAAATTCCAGCCATCTTTTAGCAGCCGGGCTGTTGCCTGCGGCCAGGGCAGAAGCATAAGACACACACACACTGCTGATAGAGTAAGTACTCTGAAATGGAACTTTAGAAGGTTGAAGTAATCGATGCCTTGAGGATGCCTAAGTCAAAATCCTGACCAGACAAGGTGAAATGTCAAACTTCTTAAAGCAAACAGCGTCAGGGAGAAACCGAAATCAACAGTTCCAATCACAGGTACGTGCAGTTGATCAGACTTCATATCCTCTCCAAACATAAGTAGCTTCGTTGGCCACTGACTGATGCATGGAGGCGTGGCCCCCTGCTGAACATGCATTTTAATAATTCTTTCCCGCGTGATACCTAGCCGGTTTCACACACACAAACACACGCACGAAGAACAATAAAATTAATAGGAAAAAAACGGGCCGATAGAAAGATAGACAGCTAGATTGACAGGTAGACAGATAGACAGATAGATAGACAGACAGGCAGATAGATAGACAGATAAAAAGGCACATAGAACGTTATAGATAAATTTTACAGATAGAACAATAAATAGATTAGATTAGATTAGGTTAGCTTAGATTAGGTTAGCTTAGATTAGATAGATAGATAGATGGATAGATAGATAGATAGATAGACAGATAGATAGATAGATAGATAGTCAGGTAGACAGACAGACAGACACACAGACAGACAGACAGACAGACAGACAGACAGGCAGACAGACAGACAGGCAGACAGACAGACAGGCAGGCAGACAGACAAACATACAACCGGCAGGCAGGCAGATAGGTAGCTAGGTAGACAGATAGATGGGTAAGTAGGTAGAGATAGATAGCTGGATCGATCATATTAGACTCGATTTTAGTTGACATTTGAAATGATGAAATCAAATAGGTTACATTACGTGAATTCAAAAGGTGTTCAAATGTTAGATCTAAGAGATAGTTTAGAAGGATATGCAGATCTTATCAAGTCGAGTCTATTTTACATTTCAGTCTTGCCCATGCCTCTACAAGAGCACTTCAGAAATGCCGACAGGCATTCGATATTAGATCTTTGTCAATCTTCAAAGTGGTGAACCACACCAGTTGCAAAACACATTTGATTAATCAAAAATAATGGAACCTAGCTGCCCTTGATTCGTGCTCCGAGCTATGCACTTTATATATCTGTATCCCCTCTTGACAAAAAAAAATATCCAGTCTCGCATTGCCATGATTTTTTGTCCGGTGGTAAACTTTCACCATCTCAGCTCCATGTCCACGTTCCATTTGTTAAAGAAAGGCGTTGGTCATCGGGAGCTGACTTCGCGGACAAGTTTCATCAACTAGCCCATTGCCACATACCACCGACAAAACATGACAAAACCTACTTGCACTGCAAACTATTCACCGTGGCGAAACCTAGTTTTTTGGCAAAACATTAGCCCGTAAACCATGCCTTGGTGGAGCCCTTTAGCTATGAAATTGATAACATCTGGGCCAACTCGGACTATGGTTGCAATGATCAGCAACCATCTTCTTCTTGCTGGGATTATGCAGCAGCAAGTTTGTCCAGATTAATGTAGATGGATGTCCAGACCTCTTGAGCCTTGAAGTAGGCCTGGGCGCGCGGTATCCAAAATGAAAACTGGCAGAGGGAGCCTCCAGTGCATAGGGCATGGCGTGGTTGATGTAGTGAAAGCCTGGGAGTCCAGTGTGCAAAATTGTTTGGTGCTGGTGGTCTTAGGGCTGAAAGACTTCTGTCCTCCTCCTCCTCCTAGGTAAGTGGAGCGTTTGAAACATAGCCAGAAGTTGGTATGAAGTTGATATACTGTAGTTGGGTTACACACCCACTTTAGCGGTCCTCTCCCCTTGTTTCTGTTGGTTGTTGAATAACAGCCGATGACGAAAGGAATCTGTTGGCCCATCCCCCACGTTCCGGTTGCCGGCTGTCAGGCGTAAGCCTTGAACTTACTTGACTGCGTGTGACCCCCCCTGGTATACAGCCTGACGATAAATTCTGTCAGTCTATTTGGTTCTATCTGCCATATAATCTGGCATTCTATCTGGCATTCTTACCTGACATATACATTCTGAAATGCTTTCTTTGACATCTTCTCTGACATTTTATCTGGTGTCTTATCTGACATTCGTTCTAACATCTTTTCTGACATTTTATATTGCATTTTGTCTGGCATTCTTTCTGACATTTTATCTGACATATATACTGACATTTTACTTGGCACTCTGTCTGATATATAAATATATTCTGACATTCTATTTGACAGATTCTCTGAAATTTCACCTGGCATGGCATTTGGCATTCAATCTGGCATTCTATCTTATAATTATATTTTATTTGGCACTCTACCTGACATTTTATTTGCATTCGATCTGACATTCTATCTGGCCTTCTATCTGGCCTTCTATCTGACTTTCTATCTGGCATTCCATCTGACATATAGTTCGACATGACGCACGCATTCTATCTGGCATAAGGTTCGGGCCCATACAGGCCCAGAGAGATGGCAAGCCGACCATACTGTGTTCGGGCCAGGTCAGCGCGAGGGCGCGTGTGCGCGCGCGCGCGGGAATTTCAGTTCAAACCCAGGGTCCCTCACCTGGCAGGTGGGGAAAAGTACATCCAGCCAAGCAATACCGAGGATGAAACAGGAACGAACAATTAAGATGCTGGGGGGGTTCTATAACCACCTCACCTCTGCAAGCAAAAGCCTGAGTATCCTGAGTGGTGATAACCATGCTCCTTTAGGTTGCAACCGACACAGCTCTTGGCTACATCCGAATATTCCGGCTGAAAAACAAAAAACACGGTAAAACACGTCGCTTGGACTGGCTAACCTATCCACCAGGATCAAAATCTTGGGGTTTCAAAAAGCAGGCAATCACAGGTAACTCAAAACATAATCTCCATCTCCTGAACATCACATCACCACGAAACCAACATGAAAGCAGAAATCCGCCATCTTCAGGCTTATCATCGTACACTCCTTATTCGTCTACATACTTCCTGCGAAGGTCTGGCTGGAACCATACGTGAATGCAATCCAAAGAGGGGCCCCGCAAACAAACACAACCTTTCCAAAATTCCAAAAACTATTCAAACCCAAAAAAAGCCGACTCTCATATCTGGTAAACTAACAACTATGGAAAATCACCATTTTTAATGGGTAAATTCACTATTTCTATGGCCATGGCTTCAATAGCTATGTTAGTCATTTCCGGAGGGTACCTGACACTTTCGATTTCCTGTACCGCCCAGGCGCTGGGATATCGAGACAGGTCTGCATAAGCACTGTGGTGCCTGATCTGAGCGGCCAAGTCAGCGAACATCAGAATCAACAAGCCTGGGAAAGGTCGAAGTCCAGAGCGATGATGGATTATGATGGATTATGATTATACTAACCAATAGTAGATAATTAGATATAAGTATATAGAATAAGTATAGTAGTGTCTCCTTTATATTAGTATTTCCCTAATAGTAGTATTATAACAGCTGTTGGTTGATGGATTACCCTGAGGTAAACTAAAATAGAGAACTGCAAAATCACAATCTTTAAGTTCGGTACATCAACTATTTCTATGGGCCAATTTCTATGTCGCTATGTTATGCTATGTTAAATTACCAGAGGGTATTTCTTAATAGGCTATAACCATGAAAAGTGGATATTATCATGTGATAATATAACTTGTTTTTCATGGATTCAAAATTGGCATGTTTATTCACAAAAAATGGGGTAGAAACTTAAAGGCTCATTAAAATGGTTATAGAACACGGGTACGGTATAATTAGGAAATTGAAATATTTTAAACCAGAAAGTTCTGATATTCCGGCTTGGTTCGGATTCCTACAATGGTCAAGCACTACCCGCTCGGACTTGGTCGTGTGATAGCCGACCTCTGTTTGAGTTTGGGATCCGGGTCCCATATGGGTGATATTGGGGATTGCCCGACGCCTGGCACACAGCGATTCAAGTCGATTCGCGGCTGTTGCAGGTGACGCGCTGTGTCCCTCGTGCGACCTTTGCGAATCTTGTTGGGATTGGATCAACATGAGGACTTTTGAACGCAAGGGGCACAATGTTTGTGGTTTCAACTTGCCTCAATTGTTGAACAATAGTGTTAAATTGGCACCAAATGCTGCTCAGGTATGATCTTTCCAAACAGCTGCAATATGGAGGTGTCTTGAAATTTGGAACCTCAGAATCCTATGGTTTATCATTGGTTTCCAATCGAAATGCCACAGGACACCCCCACAAAGTAAGAAACGCAACCCATCTCGCATTGTTGGCTGTATGCATATGCCAATAAACGGCCAATCCAAATTTTTGCTTTGCATCCATTAGCTCTTCTCCACCATAAGCCTTGTACGTGCCCTCTAGGTCAAGATAAGCTGCGGGTCGAAAGACAGCGCTTGGAATGTCTTCGCGCAAAGAAGGGAACCAGTGCGGTCTATAAACCACCGCAGAAGATATGAGAAGATATCATATTTATCAATGGACAATTCTTTTATGGGTTTCCTCTAGGTTTTCCCTTGAGCCCTTCCCCAAAAACCTGCTACATGTAGCGGTCGTCTGCAGCTCAGGTGCGTGCAAACTCGGTGCTGAGTTCAATGACATACCTAGGGCCGTCGTCAACGACTGGCAAGGAGGTCAGGGGTTGATTTGACCGACGAAAGATGGACAAATACCATCGGACATGGTGGTGTTGCTCTCTGCAATAGCGTCATGTGTCATCTATGGATGGCGGTCACCATACATACGTACGTACGTACGTACATACATACCATTACATTTCATTACATACCATTACATTACATTACATACCATTACATTACATTGCACTACATTACATTACATTACATCGCATTGCATTACGTTACATTACATTACATTACATTGCATTGCATTACGTTACATTACATTACATACATATATATATATATATATATACATGCATACATACATATTTGTGTGTGTAATTGATCTCCACCACAGGAACACAAATAGAATTCAACCACTCCTCCTGCAAACGAAGGACAATGCTGCCAAGTGTGGATACTGCGACTGAAGGCTGGCTGGTACTAGTTGGTATGAATCAGGCACGAGGTGGTGCCCCAGTGATGAGAGCTGGTATAAACCCCATTAACGTCCATTAACATCCATTAACATCCATTAACATCCATTAACATCCGTTAAAATCCATTAACATCCATTAACATCCATTAATTAACATCCATTAACTAGTTGGATATATCCACCAGTCTAACATGTCACTTCATACTAGCATACACTTTGTACCTAGTGAGCTCAACGTTCGCCCACCCCTTGAGGCTCCCACGTGTAGGAATACCTGGGCTGGCCGGAGCCAATCATATCTTGGTATAATATCATGTTAGCAAAACGGTAATAAATTCTACCCTTTGGTAAATTAACATAGACCCTGGCAGATAGGGGTTGGAAGATTATTTTCAGGGTCTATGTTAATTTACCAGAGGGTGTATATATATATACATATATATATATAATATATAAATATAGTTGGTCACCAGTTGCAAACAGGTGAAACATTGACCACAATTAATCAACCGAGACTTCCAGACCTCCGAGCCTCAGATTTCAAAATCCTCAGTCTTAGACTCCTCTCCGATGGGTTTGCCTGGTCAAGATTTTCACACACATATAGTGTGTATATATATATACACACACTATACAGATAGGATTTTCTGGTGGTACTCTAAATTGGTTAATAATTCCCATGAATACGGCTTGAAACACATTTTTTCATTGTCAAATCAGCCAAATTTCCAATGTTCAACCACATGAAATATCACAGCAGTGCCACAGCAAGGCACGTCATACAGTTCGGCTGATCTCTGGGCGTGAGTTTGGTCCGAAAGCTGCAAAACAAGTCGTCTCCTCGGCGATGACGCAACAAAATAGAATGTAAGGAATACCCTCTGGTGAACTAACATAGCAATGGAAAATCACCATTTTTAATGGGAAAATCCACTATAAATGGTCATTTTCAATTGCTATGTTAGTTCACCAGAGGGTAACACCTTAGACTTGCTAAATCGGAACAGACAAGAATGACCTTGAGACGAGGGTTCGAATATCGTCTAGGTTCACCTCCCAAAATTGCGTCTCGAGCTACTCATAAGGTTGGAATTCAAACAGCAGGTTGTCCAATGGTTGAATTTCAAAGGCACAGAAGGACATAGGTAAGAACAATATGAGAAGCAAGGGAAAAAATAGAATAGAGCATGTGGAAGAATCCTAGGGAATAAATAGCAGGAACATGAAAAACAGGGAATTTCGAAAGAAAACCAGGGTAGAACATAGGTTCGGAAATAGAGAAGAAACTAGCAACCCGTCCAATTCTGCTGATTCTGGTTCTGCACCGTGGTATCCTTCAATAACATCGGTAAATCAATTCGTTGTATTCGCCATCCTTTTACACACTACGATCTTTGGGATAAAACATGATTTTCATCCATTTGAGTCACGAAGTCACCAATGACTAGCGTGGGAAGTGACATCTGGATAACTTCTGGTCTCCTCTATCCTGGGCCTCACAAGCAACTCTGGGCTTTGGTCATTGGTCCAAAGCAAAATCATCCAGACTTTGGTAACAGCTCAAAAAGTGTATACCTCAAAAAATGGATGGCTTGGTTTTCTACATTACAAGAGTGACGACTTGGAGTATTCTGGTGGGTCTTATGATAATAAAAATATAATAAATGAGGTGATGTGTGGTAATATTCTAGTATTCTAGTCAGTCATATTTTAGTTCAATGGGCATACTATTTGTTTTTCATTTTTGTTAACCATGGGTGTTACTCAAGCCATGCTAAGCCTTTGAGGGGGTTCCTTGGCATCGTGCCAAGGTTCCAAGTCCGGGTAGGCTGCAAGCGCAGCTCAATCTGCCCTGCTCCCAAAGCCAGATCTCTTCGGAGCTGAGAATACGCTCCTTGTGGATTTGGCTGGATGATTTTCTTTGGATCACATCCCATATGCGAACCATGGTGCTGGTATATTTACCTACAAAACTGGGTGATTTATGTTGGGCAAATGCTGGTAAATATTCCATACATGGAGCATCTGGGTATGTTGGATTAATGTGGATTATAAAATTATATAATTAATTGTTTCTTTTGTTGGATTATGATGGATTGTCAATCAAATTATATAACTCAAATTACTAGGATGGAGTTGTAATCTTTGTGGTGGATTGACAAGGGTCTTGATGGCATATAAATGACATGGATACGGGTTTGTACTTTTTGAACGTTTTGCCACTCGAAAGTGATGGGGCCGTATTATTCCCAGCTTTTGCCTATTATCCCAACTCGAGCCACATGAAGACTATGTGTAATTTCCAGATAATGTTGGGTAATCATGGTGCTTTACTTGGAGGAGCAGCCCAATTATAGCTGGGATACGCACAGTTATATAGAGAAGCTGCTAATTTCTGGAAGGGTGGAAGCAACTACATAACTTATATAACGGGAAAGGTGGATATGATATCAGTCTTTAACCTATGTATATACCTTTTTGACAGTTTTACAAGAAAAACAAGTTGAACATGATGATCCCACAATGCTGTAGCTAATTTTAGATACCTCTAAAATGAAAAGTTGCTTTTTCGTGAAGTGCTGCGAGCAATTCTTAATATGCAAAACATGCACGTTGTGACGTTGTGTGACATGTCAATTCTAGATGGCTTGGGTATGCAATAGGGTGTCCAGGAAGGCCATGTTTACGCCAACCATCACCCATCCATTACGGTGACAAGTCCCGAATTTAATTGCGTCTTTACCCGGTTCCTTTGCCCATTTCTGTTGCCTGACTACAGTACGTGTGATTCTTACCCGTGCTGTTGGTGATGCTCAACTTCCCCATATCTTGTTGCTTGAACTGTCTGGTAAAATCATGTACAATCCAGGTGTTCACCTTATCAAATCCAATATCTTCCTGGGTCGGTGAAACCTCCTTGACCCTAGGAAATGTGGTAAACCCAACAATAAGAAAGCGCCACCAAAATGGGTGTGGATTAGTAGGCTTATACCACATTCGACAGCAATCCCACAGTTTTTGTTGCTTTCAAAACCTCAAAAGCTCCTCATCCCCTTTCCCACCCGGGCTCCGTAAGGCAACATTCTTCGAAGCTACGTCCTTCCGTCCAGCACCTGTGCCACTTGAGAAACTGTTCTTGGATTTGCCAGGCCGGAACCTCCGGAAAATCAAAAGCCATAGGTTCCCAAATGGCGGATTTTCCACTGGGAAAACTCAAAATTACCTTAGGCCTTAGGCAAACTAAGGTTTTGGGATGTTTTGAAGGGATGGAAATCATTCTCTTTACTACTGTAATTATTGGGCCCGCTGATCGTACTCAATGGTCCCAAGAACCAAACACTCTTGATAGGGTGCCCAAGGAGCTCCTGCTGCGAAGAAAACCAAACGAGGCAAACTTGCTTGGATGCGGATATGCTTACGACCCTACTTTAAAGACCTCCTGGTAGGAAGTGCCGATCCTGTAGCATGTGTTTTTTGATTCTTCCTACAGACATTTCATATGTTTGCTTTTGAGATCTCTATCTCTCTCTCTCTCTCTCTTTTGTTGCTGAATTCCATGTTTATTGCCTGGGCCACAAGCCCATTCTTTCTGGTCATCTTCCACCCACCTCGGGGCTATGCTCACCGAGCCACTCCTCCACTTGCTGTGGCTGGAAACCGTAGTCCGTGCCCAAGCAGCACAGCACCGGGTGGAGCTAAGCAGGGCGAGGGTGACCCGGTCCCTGGGTACTGGAAAGAGGATGATGGATCACAAAACTTAGGGATTTCATCTCAGGGGCATTTGACAAACAACACTATCCAACCATAAACATGCGGAATAAATCAAGAAGAAATGGATGTCACCTGAGAAAACAGGGTTGATCAACAACAGAGCGACCTTCGGTAAAAACGATGACCTAATATATCAATACACGGATGTGGGCCTTGCAATATTTCATAGCAGGCAATGGGAATGGACACCCCATGCTTCATCCGCGAAGATGAATTTACATGTCCAAAATTGCCCAACAGGATTTCCAATGGATATGTCTGGTTCGCTGCAGTTTAAGGGTAGCTGGGGTGAAACGAGCAAACCATTGGATTCTTCAGATTGAGTCAATCCAAGTCACTGTTTCATCCCACGTTTGGACTCTAATCACTAGCCAGCCACTACGATATTGACTACTAGGATTAATATGTATTAATATTAATCATCAATCAAAGTGAGTGACATTGAATGACCCAACGACAAAAATATGACTAAACATGAAGCAACTTTCTGGCTCCAAAGCCTTAAGCCGCTGCATTCAATGTGCCCACCTGATTATTCTCCCAGCATTGGGACGGTCCCAAGGCCATCCCGCCAGCCCGAGGCCAAGAGAAGATATGTGTGATATTTTTGTGGCATTGTATTGTATCATATATTATCCATTATTATCCGATGTCTTTTTAAGTTTAGACTCTTGAATTTTGCCATTGTTGGGGGTTTGGCCGTTTGGCCTATGAAGATTAAAATTCAACCAGTCGAAATAGAGACAAAGCGTCCAAATATTGTGGCGTTTGATGGTGTTCCATGACTGGTCCATGACCACAGGATCATTCATGAAAATTGCAGCCAGCACTTTCGCACCGTATGGAATATGGCTACGTGGAACTCGGCTGGAATGTGCTGAAACTCTGGCAAACTCCACGTTCAAATGATCGATATTGGTTTGCTTGGGTTACTGGCTGTGTCCCCGATGACCCATCACCTGATCTACTAAGTCTACTATTTGCCAACTTCCTACCTAGTCTACTATTCCTCCGGAACAGGTTTTCAGTCGAGTCTACTCTTCGCAAGCTACCATGGGTAAATACACACACACACACACGTTTATCCGAAATCAGCCATGCCTCTCATAGAAGCACCCATCAATCCCATCACACCAGAAATCTTGATCCCCGAGGTATTGGCAGCAAGATGATGGATTCAACACGACCATCTCTAATTGTTTCATTAATATCTATCAATATATATATATAATATAGGGTAGATGATGGTAGCAGCGCTCATTTTCCCATATCTGCTAATTAATGAAAATGCACCTGTATACATGCACATAAAAAAAGGTAAGCACATCTGCACTTCTAGTGTGCATAGACAAATGTTCAGTTAGATGTTACCTGAGTGTATATGAACATGCGGTATATATATATACACCAACCATTTATCTTTATATAATAAATTTTAATAATGCATATTTATTAGTCAGTTGGGGTTATTAATTAATCCCAATATATGGAAAAATGAAAAATGTTCCAAACCACCAACCAGATGATCAACATTGATCAACCCCATTTTCAGATCAACCCGCATCTTGCTTAAAGGGCCCTTGTTCTTTTTCCGGCGTCAACGAGGACTCAGATCTGACAAATCTCAGCTGCGAAGGAGTGAAGCCCTGACAGCGCTTTGGTGGTGGTATGCCCGTGTATACCATCTGGCAATGTGACATGGCAATGGAAAATCCAAGCTTTTTTAAGGGAACATATTAATGAACACATGGGATGATCATGTCATGCCTGATTTTCCCAGAACCGCGTGGTAGACGCAGAAATTTCTTGATACCTATAGTCCCCAAGCACGCCCCAATGTGGTCCCCATATGGGGCAATGATGTGAGGTGATGATCTGATGGCTAGCGGCTAGCAGTTTTTAAGGAAGACAGCCCAACCAAGTCTCCCCAGTTTTCCATCGATTTCCGTCGAGCGCGCGTCACCTCCTCTGCTCAGCGGTAGCCGCCAGACGCTGCTCCTTGCTCCAAGAGGTGAATCAAGGTGCGCCTGGGCGAATCCGTGACTTTCCATAGGAAAAATCGACGAAACCATAAGTTATCATACGTTCTTCCAGTGACATATATCATATATCGATAATTAAATATGAGGGAAACACCTCTAAACTTCCATTGAATATCATTGAATCCATCGGATATATATATATATATAGATATAGATATAGATATAGGCTAAAAAACTCGTAACCTACGAAATGGAAAACTTGTCATCCATTGAAGGGGTGAAGTTCTACCACACCTTGAGCAACTGGCACAGCTTGACAAATGCATGGTATCTAGTCAGTATGCATATTGTCCATGCAATAGAAAGCAAACGGCATGAAACGTTTGGCATGAACGATAAATCATCCCGTACGGATGTATAGTCATGCAGCTCTGCTCATTTCAATTTCATGGAATGGTCACCACTGTAATCAGAGGCATTATTGTTTCTATCCCTGTCAAGCAACGCACATCCACATCAACATCATCATCATCAACATCATCATCATCAACATCATCCTCATCCTCGTCGTCGTCATCGTTGTTATCAATATGAGTAACAGTACATATGTACACACACATATATATATACAGTACCCACACACACATACACATATATATATATACAGTATATATATACAGTATATATATATATACAGTATATATATATATATACAGTATATATATACAGTATACATATATGTATATAAACCTAGTTATGTATATAATATATACACAGCATATTTGAACTAGTTATATATATATATATATATATATATAATTAATCATATATATATATATAGTTATACATATATATATACATACACACATTATATGCATGTATAAGTACATGCAACAGTCCCACCAATAAGTCCATCCCAAACATGCACAGATCCCTGTGCCACGTGAGACACATTTGCAGCTGAATTCCCTGCAGTCGAAGCCGATCCCCCGTCTGCCTCAAGGTTTCCCGGCTGCTTTGGGCACGGGTTTGACTTCGAGGGCTGCAAGGTTGGCACGAAAGCATAAATTTACAAAACATACTATCCACCCGAACTAACATAAATCCTGCCAAACAGGAGATTGGAAGATTCATTTCCTCTAAACATTGGCAACATGGCCTATGTTTAGGGTCAAGCTATTAGTTGGGCTAACCTGAAAACAAAAACAGCAGCTACATATACATCTTCAAAACATGTTGAGCCAAAAAAACACACACACACAAAAAAAAAACACATCCAAGTTGCCGGTAGATGTTCTCCAGATTTCTCATCATCCGAAGGTACAGCAGCACTGGTGGCGTGACGGCTACAAACCTCAGCGGACAATTTGACAGTGCGTGGTGCCTGGTGCTTGGGTGGGCTCTAAAAGCAGACATGAAAATCTGGGTTAAATAGTTTTTTGAGGGATTATATGTGGAACATCTGTGACTTTAAGGGATTGTTATGTGATTTGATGAGATTTTAACCGGCAAGATGGAGGTGTCTTCAAATCGGGGACCTGAAATTATTCCCAAATGGTCATATCTTATAGAAAAAAAGGCCATTGGGGTCCTCCAATCTTAAGAGAAGTGGGATTTTCATGGATTTTCGGCAAAACAAATTGGCTTTTGCCATCTAAGGGATCTTAAATCTTAAGCATCAAAACAGATACCCTCTGGTAATTTAACATAGCTACTGAAATTTGCCCATTTATTCATTTATATATAGTGGATTTCCCCATGTAAAATTGATATTTTCCATAGCTATATTAAATTACCAGAGGGTATGAAACACAACTTCAAGGCGCAGGCATGGAGAACATGGAGAACACGGTGCCTGAACTTGCAGGAAAGCCATCTGGAGCATCAGATTTTTAGGTTACCCGATTGCGACCCATGACCATAAAATTCACATATAGAACGAATTCTAGAACAACTACCCTCTGGTAAATCAACATAGACCCTGAATATCACCAATTTTTACTGGACACTAATCTTCCAGCCCCTATCTGGCAGGGTCTATGTTAATTTACTGGACGGTACCCTCTGGTAAACTAACATAGCTATTGACAATGGCAATTTATAGTGAATTTTCCAAATAAAAATGGTGATTTTCCATAGTTATGTTAATTTACTGGAGGGTATATCCAACTGATTCTTGAAAACCGGCTCCTTAACTCCCATTTTTTCGGGGGACATGAGAACACATCACGCATCCCTCGAGAGCCCCTCCATCCACTGGGTTGAAGTGCCAATGGCTTGTTGCAAGTGCAATAGTGTGACAGTGCATCATTAATGATTTTAAACACTTAGGCGGCAGGCACATATAGATTCCTATAAAATTATATATTTATATACACGTATGCATGTACGTCACACAAACCTTTTTTGTCTCTAATCATGTGCGTGCATACTTCTATGTAAATACATATGCTGCATGAGCTGTGGCGCAAAGAACGCCCCCGGTACGTCGACAAGGTTCTCTGACAGGTGCGGCTCGATATCTCTCATTCCTGGTAAGGAGATCTGTGGAACACCATGGGTTTGTCAAACAAGCATACGGCGAACTGGCCCCGAACATAGCGATCGAAATTGGGGAAAGTATGGGAAAGTGATAATGCAGCATGGAATTTAGGCCATTTGATGAGCCCTTGAATCGATCACCGCACCTTGAATCGATCCAAGCTCTCCATTTGAGCGATTGTGAAAACCCTAGGTTCACGGAAAAGACATCCACAAATTTGGGAAGGTCCCATCGCTTACCACACGTTTGTACAATAATGATATATGGTAAACTTGGGGTGTATCGCTTGCAGGAAGCTGCTGCATTTATATATATATATGTGATGAACCATGAATAATATGTGATATTTGGGTATCGCTAATGTGGATATTAGAGAAATATGATGACATAACCTTGAAAAGGGGTATCGCTAATTTGGGAAGGTCCCAT
>Ga0126342_10007968_pt1:0-17500 | contig 18941 bp, 15 predicted proteins | sample Cyp1metagenome_FD_92528 | JGI IMG/M metagenome (GOLD analysis project Ga0126342, IMG submission 92528) | Coral microbial communities from Lord Howe Island, Old Settlement Bay, Australia - Cyphastrea 1 metagenome | ecosystem: Host-associated > Invertebrates > Cnidaria > Coral ... | reverse complement strand
TTTCCACCGCTGCCTCGCACCTTCGTCACCGGAGCGCTGACCCGCTGTCTGGGCGGCATGGAGGAGATGTGCCAAGCCTCGTATCGCAGATTTCGGGTGAATGACTGGTGATTGGATTCTGGCAATGTGCCCATGGTGAATGACTTACGCAAAAAAAATGTCCGCAAAGATGAGGATACAACCATCAAAATGATGAGGATCTATCATGATTTAACCACTTCTAAATGGATTTTTGGAACCATAGAAGTTATATCCATACTAGCACCAGCTAAAGTTCACGGGGGCCCTGAAAACTGGGTTCCCTTTTCGATGATTTTAGTACTGGATACAGCCCAACTGTCGGGTTTGAAGATGTGCTGCTTGGTGGCTTCAACCTGTTCCCCGCTGACAAATCAGTGGTTTTGGCTCATCGCAAGTAAGAGGAGGAAAACAAGTTATAGTTCAAATATGTTCAAATCACTAGTAAAATATGTGATAAATCCATTTTGGTGCACAGCTTTTGAGCCATCCCCCAGTGATGGATGGCTACTTGCTGCCAACTCAAAATCCACAACCAATATCCGGGTGAGTCGCATTGCCCAAACTCAGATCCAACATGTGCACTTCGGTGAAGGGAGTTTCATGGTGAAACAATAAGAATATCCCATGAAACCCAGATCGTCCCATTCAACCAGTTGGATCCAGTTGGTATAAAGAAAACACAACCGTCAGGGCTCACCTGGCCGCTGCATCCTTGGATGCCCTGCATAATGCATCTGCTGCTTCCTCCCTCTTCTCAGGATCTGCGCTGGGCAAGGCCTGGTACCGTCAGCGTAAGTCCAGTAATCCCGGTTTTTAGTAAGCCCGATAGGAGGTCGATGGAGGTTAAACATACTTAAGCCAAAACAAAAACATCTTGAATCTGGGGTGAACTCTTTGGGAAAGCACTCCTACACTTCCATGATTTTTGCGATTCGCCCCAACTTGGCGGCAACTGATCGAGTCTTGTAAGGGTCAGTAGCATTTTGATGGGACCTGAACCCTGGCTGTATACCCACAGCCTCGCACGCGTCGTAGAGGTCTGGGAAGGTCTCACGACAGTTGGGCCTTTTTGGCACTGAGGCTTGGAGAAGAAATCTGCTGAGGGATTGAAACTCCATCCTGACATCTGATGACCAATTGCTGGCGGCATTTCTATGGTTTCCTTTCATGCACAGAATCTGCGGCCAATGGGCTAATGGGGATAGAACTATTCAGTGAGAACATCCTGGCGATACCGTCATCAGTTGGAAATGACACCGGGTACAGCACTGCAGGCTCACCTTAGAAGATCTATCTGCAAAAATGTCAGACCTGCCGCAGTTTCCAAACAGCTCCTGTTTTTCAACACCGGTACTGTAATCAGCTCCATGGTTGGAAAATGATCGATTTCGTTCGATTGTGTTTTTCTAGTTGCCCATTGGGGATTCAGTATTTTTCGGCCTTCACTTAGAGATCTTAGAGTGGATTTTCCCAGATTTTCTCATCGCCATGGAACATTTCCCAGCCATCAACGCTAGCTGGGGCCTGGAGAAATGAAGTTCTCTGGGAATCTTCAGCAGCACCTCTCAGCGAGGCACCATGGGAAAAAGATGGAAACCATGAGGAGAAACATGGAGAAACCATGAGAAACCAACATTTTCATATGGAAAAATATGGAAAACATGAGGTTTCCCCTATTCCCAACATTTTGAAAAGATCCCATGTGATTTCGCGCTGACGAGGCGCCGTTCCTTTCGGGATGTCATCATCAACCACCAGACCTGGCACCTGCGAGCCCCGCTCAGGCTGTGTCAACGACCCGAAAAGGGAAGGCCGGTACTTACCCATGTGGGAAAAAAACGAATCACCATTGTCATTAGAAAAAAAAGTGACTACACAAATACTAGACATGTGTATATATATATTATATATATATAATTTTTATAAATTATATGTTCACATATTTAAGAATTACAGAAATGTTGGATTTTCCATTGCCAGGCTACAAACAATCCAGCGAAGGGTATGGGTCAAAAAAATATCAGCGCCTAGGGATGATTACCCTCCCATAAGTTACATAGATATGGACAACCCACCAGGAATGTACTTTCCATGCTTGAGTCTATCTCAGGCGTAAGTTCAGTACCATTGAAAATAACATGATGATTAATGTTCACATGATTTTCCTGGAAACCAGATACTTCAATTACATTCAATTACCATGAGTGCATGTGTCAATCCATCAAAGTTGGCATTCTGCACGTTCCCTATTCAAGAAAATATTCATGGTGATTTGCGGATCTATGACTACACGTATCTGTAATTTTAAAGGTTGGCAGGCCAGGATTCTATTTTTAAACAAATCCAAACTCAGATTGTTTGTTGTATATATATAAACTATATATATATAATATATCACATAATGTTCCCACTATGTTTGCTTAAAGATCACCATTGTTTGATGGTTAAACCACGATTTGTTCAAACGAAAACAAAAACAACACACACACAGAGCCATTCTTCATTGGTGAAATCCCCTTTTTGGTCGCTTCGCAACGGCAACTGACCGCATCGGAATTTGCTCACGGTAGAGCGCGTGAGCGAGCTCTCTCAGAACGACTAAATCACAACAAAGCCTGTTTGACCTGTTTCGTTTGTTAAACTTTGTGAGACCATTATTATTCTAAACTGTGTGTGTTTTTTAACGATCAAGTCGAGACAAAATACTAGATATTATCATAGACTTTACAAGAGTTCTAGTATCATCCTTAAAATCCTATTGTGCGTCTGTTTTTGGCCTATGTTGCGCTCATTTCTTGGTTTTGGGGCAATGTTTAACGTATGACTCAAGGGATTCACTTTAGGGGAACTCAAAAGACCATGAGCATCCTTCCAAATCGCACAAACTGTCCAAAACACACAGATGGCTCAATCTGGGAATTCCGGGAACACAATGCACCCGAATTGTCACAACATTGAAAATCGGTTCGATCTAGGCTTGACATAGGCGTGAACATGACAAACGTGCAGTTTCGCTGGCTTTTGCATGTTTGGGGCTGTGGTGTTTTTCCTCGAACGACTTGACATGACCATATTATATTGGTATCATATTGGCATTGAAGGATCTATGTTGATGTGAAGGGGAGCGATTTGGATCCATGTTCAGGTAATTTTATGTCATGTGGATCTATTTTTGAGCCTATTTTGGAGGATTTAGGGGGCCATTTTGGGCTTCTGGCAATGTTGGACCTATGTCGGACCTGTATTTGGTAGCTTAGCCGATTTTACCCCCTGTTCAAGCACGTGGCAAGACACACCATTCTAGAGCAAACATGGCCACCCCAGGGCCATCCCATTATATATTACACCATATTACACCCAGATAGTTGTTAAATCTCCAGTGCTGAATCCAGTGGAGAGTGCCTCAAAAATCAGGCCCTGCCTTCAGCTCTTCCCTGCGCAGGCCATGCCACACTGCGCCCGCCTTTTTCAAGGCGTCGCACAGCGCCGCGGTGCATGCGGCGCGATGGGGCGCAGCGGCGGGCACCGGTAGCCTGGCATTTGCTGGGGAAGATGATTTGGGGGTTTCCATAAATAGAGCTACCCCAAAATGGATGGTTTATAATGGAAAATCCTACTAAAATGGATGATTTGGGGATGCCCCTATTTTAGAAAAACCCCATTTAGGGCCTTAGGGAGGGTTTGCATCCAGAGGTTTTGATGGATTTGCATAGCCAGAAGCACATATTTCGGGAAGGTGTTCACCGTTCAATGGGGAGTTCATCAGCACGATTTGGTGAGATGATTCTATGTATCCGAATGCCTTCAGGAAATTGGGAATGTGTTTGGTTCTTAACCATATCAATGGATCCAGATCAAACATTTGAAGATTCCCCACATGCTCAGCATGCAGAGCCAAAATCCAAAGCCCCAGTGCTGGAAGAAGCCTGGTTTAAGTGCCTCCAAGCGAGACAAAAATTGGGAATAATGATACCCCAAAGGCCCAGACCAGCAACACCTTCTAAGGCGAAAGGTGAAGTGAAGAGGGAAAAAAACACCTCCAGTGTGGGGGAAAAAAACCCTTCAGCCAGGCACTAACCCAAAGAAAATCAACAGAGCATCACGAGCATCAGAACGGCAGACAACTGTAGGCCCCGACTGCCGGCACTCTGCAAAAATGAAAAAAAATTGAAGATGTTGCATGGCTGTATGGTGCTGTTTTATCAAGCAAAAAAAACAACATCCATCACCAAACAGCACCCGATCACAGCCTTGGCATTACCCTGGAACGTTTCTCCGGCGGCTCTCCTGCAAATTAGTTAAGCCATTGGGCACTCCAAAGGTTGGGGAAATCATACTAAACATCTGGGGATGGATTCAAACCCATGGTACATCATGGCACTAGTACTTTTGTTTTGGGGGGATGAACCTCCATCCCTGCTATTTTGGTCACCAGAGTACATACCAGGGATTTGACCCATGGCCATCAGATCACACAATCTCCAATGGTTCTTTGGGGGGGCAAAAAATGTCAACATGTCACATGGCCGGAGATGATGAAAGTCCAAACCCAAGCGCCGCACTTGGCCTCTCCTTCAGCCATGCTGGCAGCGCTGTTGAGGGGTGTCCCCGACTCATCGGACATGTTCCAACTGGAATTTCCAGACTTTGCTATTCAGGTCTGAAACCATACTGTGAATGGTTGCGAAATCCTGCAGCACCGAAAGGATGGTTGAAACCCTATAAATCATGGGATAAACGATCTATCAGCTGGTGCAGGATTTCGCAACCATCCACAGTATGGTTTCAGTTTCCAACATGAAACTCTAAACCTTTGAATTATGCAGCAAGTTTTTTTCGACAGGTCACAGGCTAAAACATCGTGTGTTTCTTCAAATTCAACCGAACGTGAAGAACTGTAAGATTAGTGTGTTTGAAAGCTGTCACCTGCATGTTCATGATAGTCAAATAAGGAGTAATTAAACATATGGTTTATGATATCTCTATCTATATATTTATGATGCTATCATGGTGGAGTCCATGTCACGCTTTGCGACGCAGTTTCCACGGCTCAAGCTGACAGCACAACCACGGCGGACGTCAAATATCAAGAGTTTGGAATCAGTGGTTTCAATGGTTGGAAAACCCCCCGAAAGATATTAGCTAGGATCATCATCTCAAATGGGGCAGCGGCAGACAAAAAAACATCACCCAGTTTGGACCAATATTGTGTAATGTGGGAAAGCCGATGCCATAAGCCTACCATTAGGTTGGCAATATTGGAGATAGTACACAATAACCATGAATCATACCACAATAATCATGGCAATAAACCATGGCAATAAACCGTGGCAATACTGGGTTTATTATTTGGCAATAAACCATGGTTTACACACCCCATCCATACACAGAAACGGTACCGGGGCCGGACGGATGGGTGTCGCGTTCAAAGCTTTGAAGAGCTCTGCGGCCACTCGATCCTCCTGGATGGAGTGGCTATGGCTGGCTATGGATTCACCGTATATTCCTATCATATTCCCATGGATTCCATAGCATTAAAAAAGGCCATATATATATATAAATATATGGATATGGATATATATATATATAGTGACTATAGTGGGAATGATAGGAATATGGCTAGGACTTTTTGTTGCCCATGGATATTCACCTTGTATATTCCTATCATTTCCCATGTTGGACCCCCCAGCCAAGCGTTTTGCGCACCTGGCTGCGTTGCACTTCCGGCTCGGAGCTCCGACGTTGGGCCCTCGGAGATCCATGGAGATCCCACAACAAATAGCCATTGAAAATGGCCATGGAAATAGTGGATTTACCCATTAATATTGGTTGTGGGTTAATGATTATAGAATAATATTGGTTAATACATAATATGTACCAACCATTATAATAGTTACATAATGGTGGTCAATAAATAATGGTTATATAACAGTGTAATAATATGGTTATATGGTTATATAATGGTTAATAGCTATAATAATAAATATAACTATTTAATAGCTATATAACGGTGTTTTGTAATAATGGTTGTATAATAATGGTTAATAAATAATGGTTATAATGGTTATATAATAATGGTTAATATTTAGTAAAATGGTTAATATTTAGTAATACTATTAATAATGGTTATATAACTTTAATATTGTCATAGTTTACTGTAATAGTGTTTAGTATAGTTTGATATGACTTTAATAATAGTATTAACTACTAAATTTTATATAACTTTATATCAAACTATATTAAACACTGTATGCCTAAATTAAATAAACTCATCGTTTTTGGTGCATCCCAGATGTTTCTAGCCCCTGCCTTTCAGCCCTTTCGGCCCTGGGCGATCCCAACACCTGCCGTTCATAGAAGATCTGCAAGGCATGGCGCCAACTGTCGACCTCCTCTGCCGGCAATCCGCGCAGTTTCGCCGCCTGGGGCAAGAACTGAACAAAAAAAAACACCCGATTTGTGTGTGTGTGTGTTGAATCAACTAAACATGATCAAACATGATCTGATTAAATCTACACAACCAGAGATGATATTCATTGGGTGAATGACAGGGCATTTGTCGAAAAATGGCACAAGACTGTTGCTGTTGAAACATGGGGGAAGTATTTAGATTTCCTTTCGACCGGTTCTCTCTTTGGAACGGTTGATTTCAATCGGAAAGACCCGGCCCGGTCATTTTGGTGACCGCTCAGACCGCTCAGACCTGTTTGCTGATTGATCAATTGTGCTTCTGATTGATCATGACTGATTCATTCATAAATCATCATAAATCCATGCGTTGATGAATTTGGTTTTAAATAGAATAATTATATACCCAGAAAACTCCAGCATTTTCCCCATCAAACTGCCATGAATTGGGAGTATCACCATTTTCCAACAGACCCACATATCATATTGGTGGGTAAACACAACACAAATCACGCCATCATTTGGCTGGTGGTAAAACTCCATAATTAACTTTGTAGGTTAGTTCCCCTTCTAGATTACAAACCAAGCTGTTCACTTGGCCAACTCAATTTATAACATTTTATAACCCCATAGGCCTTGATGTTCACCTAGTCATCAAACATTGCCTCTAGGGGTGATTTCCCAAAACGCCTCGCAGCACTGGAAGGTGGAACGCAAAGCTTCCAGGTGACCTCGGGATTTATTGAATGAATCCTATTGAAATTTGGCAGTTTGGGACTTTGGGATCCAGCTTTTGGAAAAAAAACATCTGGATTCTCTTGAAATTCTGAATGGGGGTGAACAACCAGACATGTGTTTCTTGATCTACGCCTGGGGATTTATTGGTCCTCACAAGAGCGGGAACTTGACTGACCACCATACAAGTTCAGCAAGTTGCTTTAGAGAGAAAAAAATGGAAAAGTGCCCAGCAATGCCCAGCATGGATAATCACTCATCAATATTGCGAAAATCTGTCGCTTAGGGTCTCAAATCTCAAAATTTGACCTACATCCAATCATAAAAAGAACAACTCAAGGGAATCGCACAGTAGTCATTCGACTGGACCCTAGCCCCCCCGAAACACACCCCATGAACAGTTTCATTTCAGCCCCCAAATCGATGGTGCATAGTTGAATGTGTCTGTACTGCATGAATTGGTTGACTCGCCACAGGGTCCATGGAAGTTCTAAGCAATTCAGCCTGCGTTGCAGCTAGGTGATTTTAGCAACTATCTTTCCATCGACTCTATGTAGCAGCGGAGTGGATGTTTGTTTAGCAAACACCATCCGCTGGCAGGTCACTCCATAGATTCAGGGGTTGCACAGCGAATTGACTCAATGTCTTAACCCAAGCGAAGCAACTGCGACTGTAGCTTGAAAGATACTACCTCTGTACAGAACAGATGTGTTCAGCTTGGAAAGACATCAGGGGCCTTAAGAAAGACCTGGCGGCAAACGCGCAAACCGCGCGTTCAATTTGGGCCGTTGAAAATGGCAGGTTGCTATATTAATATCAGGTTGCACCAGTTTCGTCAAAATGCCAAGGTTCAGTTGGGCCTTCCATCACTCCAAATAACCCAACAATAGAAAGGAATCCATGACATGAAACAAACCAGATTGATTTATTTGGATGTATTTGGATCAGAGTACTGCTATCTGGCTGGCAGATTTCCGCGAAAAACTTTGCACCTTGGCATCCTAGTCCATTAGCACAAAGTCAATCTGAGGGTTTCTGCAGTTTCCAGCAGATTCTGTACATCAGGTCACTGAGAGGGAAATTGCAGGCGTGCTGTCGATGGATCTTCGGGGCTAGTTTAGGCATGTGCTGAATCATGATGAAACATGTTCAAAATTATCAAAGATTGAAGGTTCTGTCGGTTCTGTTTCCAATAACCAGTTTGACCCATCGACAGCTCAGTCGAGTTTTGTTTTATGCTCGGAGCTCAGCTTTGGACTCCCATTGGATGATGGTGAGCGTTGTCGCTCCGCATACCTCAGCCGCGGTGATGGCGTTCCCCGAAATGCCAAGGTTGAAACATGCTGAAACTGGGTTTGTTGGGGCCCGCCCAGTTACATCACCACGAGTTTCAACTGACTCGGTGCCAGCTCCTTCCCAAACACCTCCAGAGCTTTCTGGCCAGGTCTCTTCCACAGGGTGAAGAGTTGCGAAAATCTTTGGGGTCTCGTGGATGAAAGCGGGACTTTGCATTTGGGTCTCAAATGTCTGAACTAATGATGTTTCTTTAGCAGAAAGATGCCTCCCAAACGTCCCAAAACATTTTCCTTTGGAGAGATAAAACAGTGACTCGGGAACGCGTCAAGCAACCAGTGAAACACTGCACAGCTCGGATACTCTGTGAGAGTTCTTTGCTGCGGGCCCCAAGACATATCATATCATCATGACGCAGTACCACTATTACCGCACAAGGCGGTGGCGGAAGTTTCAGGGGTAGGACATTATAGGAGAGGTTGGTTGCTGTGAATCACGGATGGCAGAGCGAATCCACTGATGGACCGAAAGGTGGTTGGAGTTGTGTTTTTTGGAATGGTTGCAATGGTTGGAGCGGTCACCTCACCCACACTTGCTGGCTGTAGTGTGGTGTAGCGCAGCTGTAGTTGTAGTTGTAGATGTAGTTCTAGTGCAACGTAGTTAGTGTAGTGTAGTTGCAGTTGTAGTTGTGGTGTGGTGTAATTAGTATAGTGTAGTGTAGTCTAGTGTTGTGTGAAGTAGTGCAGTTGTAGTTGTAGCTGTAGTTGTAGAAGTAGTTGTATTTGTAGTTGCAGTTGTGGATGTAGTTGTAGTGTAATTCAGGTAGTGTAGCGTAGCGTGGCGTAGCGTAGTGTAGCGCGGTGTAGTGTAATTTGTGTAGTGTAATTAATGTACTGTAATGTAGCCTAGTATATTTGCATTTGTATTTGTAGCAGTTGTAGTAGTTGTAGTTGTTGTAGTAGTAGTCGTCGTCGTAGTCGTAGTCGTAGTCGTAGTCGTAGTAGTCGTAGTAGTAGTCGGAGTAGCAGTAGCAGGAGCAGTAGCAGGAGCAGGAGCAGTAGTAGTAGTACTAGTACTAGTACTATCAGTAGTAGTAGTAGCAGTAGTAGTAGCAGTAGTAGTAGCAGTAGTAGCAGTAGCAGTAGCAGTAGCAGTAGCAGTAGTAGCAGTAGCAGTAGCAGTAGCAGTAGCAGTAGCAGTAGCAGCAGCAGTAGCAGTAGAACTAGCAGTAGCAGTAGCAGTAGCAGTAGCAGTAGACCTAGCAGTAGCAGTAGCAGCAGCAGCAGCAGCAGTAGGAGTAGTAGTAGTAGTAGTAGGAGTAGTAGTAGTAGTAGTAGGAGGAGTAGGAGTAGGAGATAGGAGATAGGAGTAGGAGTAGGAGTACGAGCAGTAGGAGTAGTAGTAGTAGTAGTCGTCGTCGTCGTCGTAGTAGTAGTAGTAGTAGTAGTAGTCGTAGTCGTAGTCGTAGTCGTAGTCGTAGTCGTAGTCGTAGTAGTAGTAGTAGTAGTCGTAGTAGAAGTAGAAGTAGAAGTAGTAGTAGTGGTGGTGGTGGTGGTAGTAGTAGTAGCAGCAGCAGCAGTGTGGTGAGGTGGTAGTGGCAGTTGTAGTTGTAGTTGTAGCTGTCTATCTATCTATCTATCTATCTATCCATCCATCGATCTATCTATCTATCAATCTATCTATCTGTCTGTCTGTCTGTCCATCTGCAAGCTTGAAAATGAAGCTATTCTGCGAGACTTCCTCACTTTTTGAACTTGACATCATCAAAAACGCAGCAATTCTGCGAGACTTCCTCAATCTTTTTACTTGACAACGTCAAAAACGCAGCAATTCTGCGAGACTTCCTCAATCTTTTCACTTGACGGCGTCAAAAACGAAGCAATTCTGCGAGACTTCCTCAATTTTCGAAGTTGACAACATCAAACACAAAGCAATTCTGCGAGACTTCCTTCGAAAATGGAAAGTTGAGTGCAGAGCTGACGGCCTCGTACCAATGCGTTTTGCGATTTCTCCACTCCATCTGTCTAAAGTACTGTGCCTGCCACAAAAAAAGTGAGGCCAGGTCATACGAAGTGCTGCAAGTGCTGCACCTATCACACAAAATCATCTTACCAAACCTGAAGATCTGATGCTCCAAAATGCAACCCTTCTCAGGAGCTCAGCGCCCGGACCTCCTAACATCTCTGATGAACATGTCTCTTGTACTGCGCCTGCCACGAAAATGCATCTTTCCATATCCTCTTCAAATGTCCCACGCCTGCCAACGCTTTTGAACTGCTACCTGCTACAAAACCCTTGACAAGGTGCACACTTTTGACAAGGTGCACAATCCCTTGCGCCTTCCATGCAAAACGACATCTGAAGGTCCAAAAGTTTTCCGAACATGTGGTGTTTTTGACATTTTGACTTGGAAATGTGCTTCGCGCTACAGCGGCGTGCACTTTTTCGACATCTCAACTTCCAAAAGTGGTCCGAACGTGAGATGCTTTCTACAATTTGATTTCCAAATGTGCTTCATGCCGCACGACGTGCAATGTTTTCATCTCTCATCTGGTCAGACGGCTCCGCACCCTTTAGCGAGCCTACTTTTTGACCCTCCGGAGCCACAAATCATTGGAAAAACATTGTGTTTCACGACTTTTCTACCTTTTCCCGCACCTGCATGTTCTTTCTTCTGGTGCTTTCTCTTCTCTGATCTTCTCTCTTCTTCTCTTCTCTTCTCTGACTCTTCCCACCTCTGCTTTTCCATATGTCCGTATTGTCGGAAGTTTGACTTCTAAACTTCTTTGGAATATACAATAATTAATGTTTATGATATTGTACTGCCATCATTTCACCATCGTCATTAGTATGTATATATGTACATACATGCATATATATATACACCATAATGGCCACAATGATGATGATCCTGTCATCATATCACATCATATCACCATGGTCATTAATATATCATCACCATATGTATGTATTGTATATATATACGTATATATAATGGTGATATGATGATCACCTGGCCTCGCCCACGGAGAGGTACAGCTCCACCAGGCACAGAATCGCCGCCTTGCCTTGATAAAAACCGTGAGGCGGGGGCTGGGGGCATACCCTGAAGAAATGGAGCAAATATGGCAATTTTTATGGGAAAACATGGGAAAAACATGAGAGAACCATGGAAAAACATTGGAAAACATGGGAAAAGTATGGAAAAGGCATGTTTATGAAAATTGTGTAATATACTATTTAGGTACATGATGTAATAAATAAGCTGGATTAAGTTGGTTTGTCCCAAACTGATGCGGATATTGTTTTCCCAAAAGCAGTACATCAAAGTGGCCTGCCAGGCCAAAATGAACAGAAAACACTCATGAAACATCATGAAAAATCATGAGACATGCTGTTTTTTGTGGGTGTTCATAGGTTTCCCCTGGGAACACGCACTTCGTGGCATCGCACGACACCTTTTTAGTGACCAATTTCCGAGGTGCGAGTCTCAGCCACATCGCACGACAGGGCGGTGCTGAGTGCCGGCAGGATCAGTACCAAATGGTCCAAGGCTTGCCTTTCAGGGAAAAACATCCAGGTTAGATCAGTCATTTGTTTTCCAATGTTTTCACAGATGGAGTATGGATCCAAAAAAAAACAGTCAGTCGGCGCCTCGGAGGCAAGCGTCTTAGGCTCAAGGGTAACAAGGAGAGAGCCAAATCTGCCTCTGTCACCTGGAAAACCATGGCGAGATTCGGTCACCCGGATCTCTGATGTCTGATCTGGAAAGCGAAAATGTGAACTCGAAATGATTCGGTCAGAAAGAATGTGTGGTGTGGAACTCATCAATTTCTTGAATTTCTTGGATTCTCCAAGTCACCAGGGGGAGCAAAATCTCCATAGCTCTCAGGGGCAAAATGGCGGCCAGCAAGCGCTCCAATAGACCTGGCGAAAAGAGATGAAGGGTGAACTCAACCACTCCCAGCAGGTTAGTGTAGCACCTCAAAAGATGGACATGAAAAAGTTCAATTCACATTGAATCAGTGGTAAATGCCGTTCTACTGTAGGACCATTCACAATAGGGGTTACAACAGGGGACTTACCTATGGCATAGCCTTGCCATCCCCAAGGCGTCCAAGGCGTCCAAGGCACGGAGGCTTTTCCGCTTCAGCTCCCCCGAGCTCTGCCCGTGGCATTGGACGAGTTTCGATGCCAAGACCTCCGCGAAGTCCTCGCAGCACTCCGGGTGCTGCATCAGCTCCTGGAGGAAAATGGCACTAACAATGGTGTACCAAGGGGGATAACAATGGGATAATGGGAGACTAAGGGGAAGATGGATGAAAATGGATGAACATGGATGAAAATGGTGCATGAATAGTAGTTAAGACTGGTGAATAGTGAATAGCCTCTGGTAAATCAACCAGTTTTCTATCGAAAATCACCATGGACCATCTGCCAAGGCACCTGCAAACTTTCCAAAGGGGCTGCCTTGGCCTGGCAAGCTGCTGGTTTCAAGGGCTCTGAACATATGAAAATCATCAAAAATCAATTGGTGATCATCCCATCTTTATGGAAAACATCAATAGGTGAAACCATGAGAAGCTGAAGGTTTCATCTGAAGAGAATCCAACAAATCTGATCTGGTCAACCTGGGTGGCCGTCTCTAGCTCTCTTGTTTGCTGCATCTGAAATCTTGCAAAGTTGAAGAAGGAGCAGAGTTACAAATGCCAGAACTGGAAAGGTTGCGTGCGTCACGAAACTCAAGTATCTGGACTTTCAGAAGTTTTACCCGCTAACTATGGCTGTCTGGAAAATACTTTATCTCCCTGGATATACTCATGTTCCAACAGGAGCAAATCTCGGTGGGTTGTAAATCCCCATAACTTTCTTGGTTAATTCCCCTCCCAGGGTACAAATCCAACAAACTAATACTAGCTTTAACTTAGCCAACTTATTCTATGATATATGACTAACTGACTAATCCCAAGACTCAGTGTTTAATGTGGTAAACCCAAGGCCATAAGCATCCCCAAGTCATCACCATTCTTGTGGGTGGTAAAACCCATGCCCGGTCATGGTAGCACATGAATTTTCAGCTGTCCATTATTCGTCATTGTTCATCTATTAAGTTATATAAGTTATATACCCATTATTACCTACTGTTCATGATTGACACATTGTCACCATGAACCAACTATTCATCAACGTGCCGCATGGGGAAGCCCATGGTGGCGACCTGACGGTTGGAAGACGTCAAGCCCTTCAACGCCGCGACCAGGAGGCGATGCCCTCGAGAGACGATGGAGGATCCCGTGATGAAAAACCATGGGTTTCTGGGGGATTTCTATTCCAGTAGGGGAATAAATAGGGGAACATGGGATTTACCATGGGATTTACCATGGGATTTACCACAAGAAAAAGTGCCATGGTGAAACCAGCAACAAGCCATGGAGTTTTCACTCAACTTTGACCCCAACCAAAACGTAACGGTTTTTGACACAGAAATCTTGGGAACCGGATCTCCCCATGGATCGCGCTGTGCCTTCGTTCGCCCAGCTTGCTGGTTTGGGCTTGGAAGGTCGTGCTGGCGCCTGATATTGAGCAACAAACATGGCGATAAATGTCCATGCCATGGACTATAGATGGGGTATATGGAATTATATGGACCCATGTAACAATCCGAAAATATTGAAGCAACAATTTCTTGGTAGCAGTAAATCAATGTAAGCAATACATTCAAACAACAAAACGGTGGCCTTCCCGAGACTTGGCTTTGCGATTTCGCTTGGAGGTGTGGAATCTTGACCCATTTGCAGCTCAAATCTGAGATTTCTGCAACGGGTTTACAGGATTCCCATTATGATGGTTTTTTGTTCAGGGATGTTCAGGGAACCTGAACCTCAGTGGTTCACCAAAATCCAATTTCTTTTGTTCAGACATCACCCAATATCATAGTTAATCACCCAATATATTATTAGTACGTATGGTTAACTATCATAATGATAATGACTAAGACTATGACAATGATAATCATTATTCTTTCGGTCCAGGTCCCTATCACCCAATATCTGCCTGCACAGTCGCGGCAGCCGCGGGAGACAGCTCCGGTAGCAGCGCGGTCAAGGCGTTGAAAGGCAGTGGATGCCTTGGTTGCAAGACAAAACATGGGATTTTGCCCAATCAGAGGATTGACTGGAGCGTGGGTTGAACCAACGAAACAATGAGCATGGGAGCAAAAAAAATAGAAAAAAGATGGAACCTACAAACATGATAAACCCAACAGTTTGCCAGATTGACCAGGCGGGTTTGTTTCGAAAATGGAGAAGAAGTACCCAGGGGATTTTGGGCGAGATTTCGGCACACCCACGTTGGTGATATGACTGCCCCGGTGATATGTGCATGGACGCAGCTACGCAGCTGTAGCTATCACTATGACACAACTGCTTTTTCTGATGCTTACTGCTGCTATTAGGTCATTCTTACACAAGGTATCCCAGGCTTTAAGGGGGGAAACCATATTGCTATCAGCTGCTATCCATGTTGGTATCCATCTACTATCGGGATCATCTGAGCCCACAGAAATCAAGCTTCAAATCTCCTGCGGCTGCACGGAAAGCATCACCATTCGCCACATAGAGCCTTCAAGGACGTTGTGGCTGGAGGAATCACACACAGCAGTGAGTTGGCTTGCATGGGCATGGTGCGTTCTATCCCTAGCGGCCAGTGAACTACACATGTTGGATGGTTGAATCGCCACATTTGCTGCTTTGAAGTCTCTTTTCTGACAAAACAGTCATTTCATGTCAAATCCTCGTCTTTGCTTTTTGGATCTCACCATTTGCATTTCATTTACCATCTGGTCATCAAAGATGGATTGGTGATTCTAAGTCACCGTTAAATCACCATTTAAATCACCATTTAAATCACCATAAAGTCCTATTAAATCCCATTAAATCCCATTAAATTCCATGAAATCACCATTAAATCACCATTAAAATCACCATTAAAATCACCATCAAATCCCCAACTCGATGAAGGTCCGGTCGCCAGGCTACGCTCGTAGGCTTCGCAGCGCTGCTTGCTCGATGCTGGCCACGGCTCTCGTAGGCCGTGGCCACATGCCACAAGCTGAGAGCCGGTCGCCGCGCAGCCAGGTGATTCGGATCTTACCCCGGAAAAATCATGGGAACGTCATCTAGAAATGGTGATATGTATATATATATATTACAGCATTATATAATTGTATATGATTATGTATATATATATACTGGGGGTATAATCTAACGGTATAATGAGATCATATGCGACACAAACCGACAATCAAAGATGGGAAATCCTTGAACTAGCCATGGAGGTTTATAGCTGGGAAAATCATCAAACCAAATGGGTCATTCTCCATGGCAATGTTAAATTACCAGAGGGTAACTTCTATGTTATCATTGTCTCTGTCGTTGTTGATGATGATGATGATGATGGCGGCCTTTGACATATCTTACTGAACTGGGAACATCAGACATGACCAACGAGAAGGTGCGAAGTAATGGATCATCACAAACTCTTATCTGATTCCATCATATGGGCTTGTCTGAAACTAGTGCACCCATAAATCCACTGGTGAATCACAATTGTTCAATCAAAACGGTCATTTAAGTGGGGTTGACTCTCATGTTCAGAAACACCCAAATATCATACTGCTAGTCAAATATGCTACCGCATCGTATCACTATATAATCAAACGTGGCAATGGACAATCTCACATGTATAGATGATTTTCTCAGCTAGAAACCTCATCTATAGAGTATTTCCCAGCGGCCATGTTTGATTGTCAGAGGATCCCACCATTTTATCAATATCATTATTCCCAAAAAAAGAACAATCCATGAGACTTGGCAACTCTCTGGGTAAATTAAAATATTTCACTCATCTGAATTAAGGCCATTTGGGGACGATTTCCCTTACCAGTGAGGTCGCAGTGAGGTCGTTATTATTTATGCAGAACTATACCAATTCACCCATTAATCATTACTAGCCATTTATTATTGGCGATCATCCCCATCAATCATTAGTTATTGATGATTTCACCAGATACGATCGTGAGTATTTATCCATCAATAATCATTTCTAGCCATTTATTACCCTCTGATAAACTACCATAGCTATTCAAACATCACCCTTTTTTTATTTTTCGGTAAACCAACTTTAAATATTTTAAATCACCCAGTTAGTTCATCCAAAAAATCCATAGCAAAGCGTTAGTTTACCTAGCCATTTATTGGTTGTATCTGGTTCCCATTGGTTCCCCATCACGTCGTCACCTCGAAGCAACTCCTGCAGCAAATCCGTGAGAACTGGTCCCTTCAGGGACGGCAGCCTGACGACTTTCCAGGGACGGCAGAGGGGGAAATTCCTGGAGAAATATAGGGAGAATCATGGGATTTAATGGGATTTAATGGGATTTGATGGGATTTAATACGATTTTATGGTGGTTTAATGGGATTTAATAGGATTTAATGGGATTTAATAGGATTTTATGGTGGTTTAATGGGATTTAATAGGACATACCCTCTGGTAAACGTTTACATAGCTGTTGAGATGTTCACCATCTTTAGTGGGTAAATCAACTATTTTGACTGGGCCATTTTCAATAGCGAACTGTTAAATTACCAGAGGGTATACATCATATAAATATATCAAATAAATAGGGATTGAACCATCAAGCATGGTGGTATAATGGGGTAGAATGGGATAATAATGGAACATTATGCTGATCCAAAAGATTGGATAATATCATGATGAGATACGTTGGATAACACATGACCAGCACATTTGGATGATTAACCATTTATTATGAAACAATGGGGGAGAATAATGGGAGAAAAATTCACCACGGGGTTATAAGAAGTGATTAACTAATGATTAACTAATAGTTAATCAGTTAACTAATGGTTACTAATGGTTACTAATGGTTACTAATGGTTACTAATGGTTACTAATGGTTACTAATGGTTACTAATGGTTACTAATGGTTACTAATGGTTACTAATGGTTACTAATGGTTACT
>Ga0126342_10007967_pt1 | contig 18944 bp, 15 predicted proteins | sample Cyp1metagenome_FD_92528 | JGI IMG/M metagenome (GOLD analysis project Ga0126342, IMG submission 92528) | Coral microbial communities from Lord Howe Island, Old Settlement Bay, Australia - Cyphastrea 1 metagenome | ecosystem: Host-associated > Invertebrates > Cnidaria > Coral ... | reverse complement strand
GGATTTTTTTGGAAACAAACACATGCAAACATATGCAAACACGATCAAGCACGCATCGCTCCCACTCCGAAGACATGACACTATTTTCTGAAATGTATGCATTGCAGGGGGTACCAATGACTATCTTAGCCAGATCTATTCCCTCCATTTTCCAAAAATGATGTGTTTTTCGGCTACCCAACCCCCTTAAAATACATTTTTCAATGAAGGGTATTCCCCAGAAAAAAAATTAAACATTCCCGGGGATCCTGGAAAAACCAAACCCGTAAAATGTATTAAGCCATCCCCCCAAAATAAAGGACCTGGGGGGGTTGGATATCCCGACCCATGGATCCTACATTTAACGTACACCCACCGGTCAAATAATGTATTTAGGGGGGGTCCTGGGGAATCAAATTCTTGGAAAACGGTAAATGTATTTTTTTTACCTGACCTCTCCCCCCAAAATACATTTTTAGGGGTGGGTGATGTTCTTGGCTTAGCCCCTTGCCATTGCTGAACATGTTTGCAGGTACACATCCATGGCCAGTGGATGCTTCCCTCTCTGATGCATAGCTTCGTTGGACAGAGTAGCATCAGAGAGCTCTGTCCCCCTGCATGTTAGTCACTAGCTAAGAAGGAGTGAAAAAAAAACATCAAATACATCTATTTAGATGTGACACACACACACACACGCACACGCACTATGCACTGTAGGTGGCGCTATTCACTTTTTTTGGGAGGCACCAAAAAAACAGCGAACTGTAAATAACACAGTGCACCGGAAAAAACTTGCCGAAATTTTGCAATTGACCCTAGGTCATATGCGCGCACACACATACACTGACTGCACACGATTGATGGCACAATCCATTTTGGGAACCATAAAGTGCACACAGCGAGCTGTAACCAACACAGTCCATCAAGAGAAACTTCAACGGCGCAATTCATTCTGGGAAAAAAAAAGCAGACGAGCGAACTGTTGATAAAACTGTTCACCCGGAAAAACTCACCGAAATTTGCCAATTCACTCTAGATCATGTGCACAGACACAAACACTAACCATGCACTGTAATTGGCGCGATGAATAACACAGTCACCGGGAAAAAAGTACCAAAAGTTGGTTTATGACCCTAGAACACACAGATACACTAATTGTGCACTGTAGATGGCGCAATTCGCTTTGAGAGACATAAAATACACACGTTGGGAAACATAAAATACATACAACGAGTTGTAAAAAACACACAGTTAAACCGGAAAAAAACTGATCGATATTTGGGAATTTATGCTAAATCATTTGCGCGTGCGCACACACGCACATGAACCATGCACTGTAGTAGCGCAATTCCCTCGCCCTTTCCCTCTCCCTCTCCCTCTTTCTCTCCCTCGCCCTTTTCCTTTCGTTTTCTCCTCTTTTCTTTTCTCCTTTCTCCGTTTCCTCCTGCTCCCCTTTTCCTCCTGCTTCCCCTTTTCCTCCTGCTTTCCCTGTTCCTCCTATTTTCCCTTTTCCTCCTGTTTTTTTTTCCCCTTTTCCTCCTGCTTTCCCTTTCCCCACTGTTTTCCCTTTTCCCTTTCCCCTTGCTCCTTTCTTCTTTCCCTTTACAAGTGGACCGCAGTGGTAACCCATAGATGGCGGCGCAATCCAAAGTTATGGTCTTCCACATTCTTCCACCAAAACCTGGACCCCAGACCTTAATATTCTGAATACTAAATACAACAAGCGGTGTGGTTGCCAAGTGGCTTAGATGGCGCATTTCAAAAATTAACGTCATCCATTTTCACCCCGGAGTGACTGAGCGGGCAACGCAGGAACAACCAGAGCGCGCAACCGCTGATGAATAAAAACGATCGCAGTAGAGGACTGCAGGGAACAACGTCGCCAAGGTTACTGCCGCCATAGCGACTGACCGATTGCCCTTACACAAGCCAGCGTCAGTTGACATGTTTCATGTTGAAGATGTGTTTTTAAACAATTGAATAAACACAAAAATGCAAAAACACAACAGGATAGTGCAATATGTGTGGACCTGCTCGGCAAAGATGCGGTCAGCAACATGAGTACGTAAATCCAATGACAAAATCGATGAAATTGAGTTTAAAATTCCTCGGGCAATTTTCCATGATATACAGTAAGCATGGATATCCAAGGGCTACATCCGTAAAGTTGGATCCACAGATACTGGTTCTTAAGGGCCATTTAGATAAAACGCGGGCAAATATTGGCATGTAGGCAGGATCATCCAAGACGGGCTTTCCAGACAAGTCATCACAATTTTCATCTCGCCAAAAAAAAATGGGGGAAAAAGGGTGCTCAGAACCGCGGCCTCCAATGTGTGCGAGCCTGCGCAGTCGAAATCCGGCATCGCACAAGAACAATTTCATGCAAAAAATGCAAGGACCGGCGTCAACAATAACAATACAAAAGTATTTATTTTTCTTCATTGATGTCGATGTGACCAGTGACAGTGGCAAAAAACACCACGCGTGAAACAAAACTTGAACCAAAAATATTAAATTCAGATGGAAAAAAAACACATTGCGAAAAACAATGAATACGGCAGTAAATCACAAGGGAACAGGATTTATTTGTTGCCTGGTGGTGCATGTGCACAAAAAAAATGTTTTGCAACAAATTTTCCTTTTTCCTGAAGGAGTGTGTCCACTGTAGGGAATTTCAATATAGGTTGTAAAGCCGGGGTGAGGGGGAGTTCGCACATGTTCGCGCTCTCGTGGGGGCGACATTAACGTGACCTGAACCTGACAACCGTGAACATTTTCCGATGCGATCTTCGTTTTGCTAACACCCCGAGGTTCAATCATTGGGCAATGCCGGAAAAAAACGACATATTAAGATACCCAGATCTAGAAGGGACTTGAAAAACTCCGGTTAAAAAAGTAAAACTTAATGAAAAAAAAATAGCCACCACGATCCACCAAGTGTTGTGGACAAAATGCTTACGGTCATGAGCTTGGCACTCATCCTTGCTGGTGTGCTTTCCAGTGGTGAGCCTACCATCCGATATTAAAAATATTGGCGTTTTTGCCTTTGCACTGACTTACCTGCGATTTGTTTTTTGGGGTCAAATAAGTTCAAGGCAAAAACCATGATTTACGATCCCCACTACCTTAGAGGGGGGGACCTAAAAAATGTAACATACATTTTCCATATTCTCAAAAGGCAGGTTTTGCAAATTCTGCATCTACCCCCCTAAAGCACGTAATCTACAATATGTAATCCATTGTAATCCCATATAGATTTAGGACACCTAAAAATGTAATGTTACATTTTCAAGTCTTTATAGCCTCCAAGACAGATCAGCATACCTAGAAAAAAACATGTTACATTTGTAAAATCTTAAAAATGTAACATGTCCAGTTGGGGTCACAAACACGTAAAGGCTTATTTTCCCTCCTTGGTGCCAAGAGCTCATCCGTGCATGCAACATGCATTTATATTGGAAAATGCCATCGAAAGTCTCACAACATCAGAATATCTCACAGCATGTCCAATCCCTTTTGTCAAGGCATTTCAAGGCCCATCATCCACTGAATTATGAATCCGTTCCAAATCACAGCCCGACGCCCCAACAGAGTGATTCCCTACACAAGCCCCTGCATCCTAATCATCCTATACATTCTATATACGTACGCACACATATACGCGTACGTGCATTGCAAACCGCAGGGGTCAACAGGTCGAAAATGTAACATGGTCATGGCGGGGCTCCAAAACCCTGCAAAAACAAAGTGTTTCTCTACCCTAGCCCCTGCACCTTACATTTTGGCAAACGCATACGCGCATCGCAAATCGCAGGGATCAACAGGTCGAAAATGTAACATGGTCATGGGAGGCTTCCCAAACCCTGCAAAAACAAAGTGTTTCTCTACCCTAGCCCCTGCACCTTACATTTTGGCGCATCGCAAATCGAAGGATCAACAGTTCGAAAATGTAACATGGTCATGGGAGGGCTCCCAAACCCTGCAAAAAAACACAGTGTTTCTCTACCCTAGCCCCTGCATCTTACGTTTTACATACGCGCACGCGCATCGCAAATCGCAGGGATCAACAGATCGAAAATGTAACATGGTCATGGGAAGTTTCCCAAGCCCTGCAAAAACACAGCGTTTCTCTACCCTAGCCCCTGCATCTTACATTTTGGCAAACGCGTACGCGATGGTACGCGCATCGCGCGGGATCGACAGGTCAAACTGTCCCAGAATGCCCAGGAGTTTTCAAGAGATTCCAAAAACATGAAACCGTTTGAAACCCACAGGGCAAAACATATCATCAGCCACCATCGGCTTCACATAGTTTTTGCAGTCATCGACATTTTCGATGCCGTCATGTCTGCATAAATGCATATAAACAAATAAGAATCCACATTTTAAAAAACACGCGCGAACATACAATGAACAACAAGACATATATAAATATAAACATGTATAAACACACAAAAAAATGTAACATATACCTCCCCACGTCTATGTTGCAACTTTTAATGCTAATTAATTGCGGTTTCTTGCGGGCGATGTGCGAGATAGTTTTGGCCCTATCACAGAAAATGCCATGTCAACGCGTGATTCAATAATGCCGAGGGAACATAATTAGTGACAGGCGTGCGAACACACACGCACACAAGCGCCCGTCTCGGATGCTGTAGCCCTACTAGAGCTGCCTAGGGCCGCTAGAGCTGCTAGAGTTTTGGGAATCAAAATTTGAACAACAAACTTTACACAGCATTGAGTTGATGCCAATTGGCATCCAATCCCGGAACAGCGCGCCAACCCTGCAAAGAATAAAGAAAAGGGAAAACGGGGGCTCAGATCTGAAAATTCAAACCCCGTGCCAAACACGTCGGGGATAGGTGCCCAGGCATAGCCCGCTAGATGCTTTCGAACCGAGTCTATACAAAATAGCCTGCTATAAACTGGGATGGCCGCATTCTGGGACTGTATCAAGTAGAAGATCAATATGTTTGCGCTATAAGAACGGTAAAATTGTAATATAAAAACCGATGTGGGTTTTCAAAATATTTGTGAACGTGTAACATTACTATAAAGAGAAAGTGTGCAACATCCAAACAATAATGTTTGTTTCGAAGAGTGGTGCCATAATGCGGATTAGCTATAACGTGAGTTACCCTGTAAACAACGATCGTTGTAATATCAATGGTGCGTTGTGTAAATAAAGTTGACGGGCACGCTTACATTTTGGGGGAAGATCATCGATCTCACTGATGGGAAACGTAAAAAAATCGAAACCAAACGAAACCGATAGCCAAACAAATGTCGACATCGAAATCGTCAACAACATCGATTTGGTTTTTTTAAGGGGTGTCATCCGGGCAGGCTACTGTATAGAGGCGTTCTCTGATCGGGAGTAGGATGTGGCAGGTATAGAAAGGTTCAACAAACATCGATTGATTTTTTTTACACGGGTGTAACCTGGCCAGGCTACTTTATAGAGGCATTCTCTGCTTGGGAGCGGGTATAAACTGTTCCAACCAACATCGAATTGGAACCCAACTATACTCAATAGGGGTGTAACGTGGACACTCATGGACACCCCGCTTCGACATAAACTCCAAGGTGGCAAAAATATGGGAATTATTTTTACACTCTTCTGACCATGCATCTGTACAGGGATAAAATGACAAACTTCACTTCAACATACTTCAACGTCACTCCCCCAACAGAAAAAATAAGCAGTCACGTACTCCACTCTCCGAGACAGCAGACCACATGAAACCCAAACGAAAAATACCCCAGAATGCTCCAAAGGTAAATTTCGAGTTCCATGACGTGGTAGCTGCAGTAACCTTGTCAAGAAACAATTTTTCTGGCCTTCTAATTGGTGTTATGCCTTTCCTGCGCCATAACGCATGAATAAGTTGCTTACCAGTTTCCAATGCCCTATTTTCATTCCACCTGGATGCGTGGAATGTGTCGACAACTTAGTTTGATTTTCAAGTTTCGAGCAGGCCCACCCACCCTATTTGCGAAAATTAATACCCCACCCTGTGTATAAACTGGGCCGGTTCACGTCCATCATTTCTGACATTGTTTGCTAGAACACTAGGTCTATAAAGTGACTTTGATGATGCATTTCATAGTTCTAAGAATTTTGCGGCAGTTTTTTATAGAATGCCTGGGGCTGCAGCAAAAGTTCCTTTCTTAAATTGCAATTTTCCAAAAAAAACACACCAGAAACATATTGGTTCGAAACCATTGGGGAAACATGTTTCTATAAAGTGGATGGTGTGACATGTTATTGCAATTCTTTGAAGGGAACTAACGGTCTATAAAGTGCATTGCCGCATATATTGAGTCATTTCCTTGTGGGAAACCGGCCGGGTATTGAAAAACCAACGTTGTATAAAGTCATCTTGCCAGGTCCATGGGCATTTTTTTTGCGCAAAACACGGTTTTATCCCCCAGGTGTATAAACTGGCGATCGGAATCCCTCTTTATAGATGCAAAGGATATCCACTTTAGAGGGAACTATACATGGGGGATCAATCGGCTAAAAACATGGTTGCTGACCAAACTACAATTTTTGACATGTTTTTTGTCTAATATTGCTCATCCGGGCGCCCATTTAATGATCACTTGATCGCGTTCACCAATGCAAACCGCAGCTGTGTGTCTGTGTATGCGCTGGCAGTTCCCCGTTGTCGAATGAACGACATCCATTTTGTTTTGATCGTTGTTTGTGTTGTTTGATGTTAGATGATCCGACCCCGGGCGCCGTGAAGTCCCGGTTGTGGAAACGGGTGCATTCCGCGGTCGCAGTAGTGGTCCAAACATTGCGAATTTCGTCGTAGTCGTGTTTGTGGTGGTTCTGTTTGTGTTTATGTGCCGCGATGTGCCACGTTTAATTTGCAATTGCGTTCGCAGTTGTTGTTGTTGTTGCTGCTGCTGCTGTTGTTTCTCTTGGTCTTGCTTTTGCTGTTGTTGTGTTTGTCGTTGTTGTGGTTTGTTGTGGTTTGTTGTGGTTTGTTGTGGTTTGTTGTGGTTTGTTGTGGTTTGTCGTGGTTGTTGTGATTGTGGTTGTGGGTTGTGGGTTGTTGGTGTTGTTGTTGTTGTTGTTGCTGCTGCCGCTGCTGGTGGTGGTGGTGGTGTATTGGTGTTGGCGTTGGCGCTGTTGCTGGTGTTCTTCTTATTCTTGTTCTTGTTGTTCTTGGTGCTGCTGTTGTTGTTGTTCTTCTTCTTCTTCTTCTTCTCCTTCTCCTTCTTCTTCTTCTTCTTATTCTTCTGTGTTGTTGTTCTTGTTGTCTTTGTTTTTGTTCTCATTGTTGTCGGTGTTGTTGCGTTCCTTGTTGTCCTTGTTGCAAGTTGTTGCCGTCGACGTCGTTTTTGTTGTTGTTGCTGCTTGTGGTGTTGGTGGTGGTGCTGGTATTGGGCTTTGCGCTTTTCAACATTATGATTTCACTGCGATTACGTTGTCTTCGTGACGCATTGGGGTTAATATGTTTGCATTGGTTTCACGACAACCCAAAGATCCTCATCCACTAGCGTTTGCATGTTTAATGTCAGTCTTCCTGAGTGATACCTTCATTTGGTTTTGATATTTGTGTACTTTATTCAATTCTTGTGAATGAATCTCCAAAATTTTCGAGCGCCCAGGGTGGGGTGCCAAGCTGAGCCAGGCTGTTAGCGACAGTGCCAGCCTACCAATTTCTCATTCACCTAGTGATTTCAGGGACGAAGCCACCAGAAATGCCATCAAATACCTACAAACAGTATCAAACATCCTGATCTTCTATGATCAGTTTTGAAGTTTTATGAAGTTTTATGAAGTTTTGTATGGCCGAGGCATTCCAAAATCCAATTCTATTCGTTTTCAGTCCACCATGACTGGCGATATCAGAGGATGCGCGGCGCTATGCCGCTGCGCGCAACGACAGTGGCACCGAAATTTGCCAGGCAAGTTGCGCCGCGTCAGCACTGTTTCAACTATAGGTTTGTCATGTTTGGCCTGAAAATGGTGGTGAACCTTTCAAAAAGAACCACATTATTTTGGGATATCTTATATGCCTTTAGACTGCATATGATATAGTTGACGTATGTTGACGTTCTATGTGCCTGCTGATCCCATAAGAAGTACGTGTGGCAAAGCATTCTTTGTTCCTTCTGGGTGTCCGAGGGTTGACGCTTGGCCCTTTGTGCGCCAGTTCCTGTCGCTCTTTACAGTCTCCATTCCCCTTCCTCCGACGAGTAGTCAGTCTTAAACTTGTGGTGCTGGCTTGCAATGTGCTCAGGAAAACAGCCGCCCAAAACACAAGTATAGCAACAAAAGATAAACAAAACGTGGGAAACTGGAACAACTGAGACGTCTCTGTAAGGTCTAACGTAACCGCAACTAAAAATAATCACAAACAGTATTAGCAACCAAAACCCAACAACAACAACAACAACAACCACAACAACAACAACAACAAAAACAAAAATAAAAACATACAAAAACAACAACAACCACCACAACAACAAAAACACCACCACCACGACGACCACCACCACCACCACGACGACCACCACCACTACCACCACCACGACCACCACCACCACCAACAACAACAACAACACCACCACCACCACCAACAACAACAACAACGACAACGACAACAACAAGAAGAACAATACTAAGAATCAGAAGAAGGAGAAAAACGAAGAACAGCAACAATTACAACAGTAAGAATGACATAGGATGACAATGGCGCAACGACAGTTAGGATCCCACAATCCAATCGATCGCCGTGATGCTATATGACAGAAGTCTCTGCTATCTTTGGCTACATCGACTTGGAACTATGGAAAACCATACACGATTCACGATGGTTCACGATGGATAATCTGCCGCTGTATTAGGATATCTGCTGCGGTGAAGGCTCTTTTCATATAGACTATATAGCTATAGCTGGATGCTTTAAGAAGCCACCTGGCCGTCTGAAAGGAAGCCACATTTTTTGGCTCACTAAACTGTGGTTGCGCTGGATCCCGCCAAGAAAAAATGCACGGCGACGTGGGAATGGTACTAAACATTTATCCATGTGTGTTTGCCATGTGTGTTTGCCTTTGGTACTGCATTCTTCAGGCATACTCGCCTGGCAACGCGTCATGTTCCGGCCCGCGAACGGGGACAAGTTGCGTAGGGAATTGTTTCGTTTGCATCGCTGCGCGAATCACCTGCTGCACGCGGCAACACTACGTATACTTGGTTGCTTGAGTATTGCCTGAGTGTAAACCAATTGATCCTCCACTCTCTCAACCATTGCCCTCACTACCTTTCAGTTGCAATAGAGGTAACTCAGCATGGTCACTCACCCCCTTCCTTTTCGCCGTTCAACTGGATGTATATTTTGTCCGGTCACCTCTGCGGAAGCTGCAGTTGCGCAGAGCTGCACTGCGATCTTTTTCCGGCGAAGCATGCCGCATCAGGTGCATCTCCGAACGGCAACAATGGAAGTCGGGCTCCACAATTCTCCTAACAATTCAGCATGTTTGAATCCTGATATATCCTGATTGATATATCCTGATGCCCCAGTTCGTCTCCGGTGTTGCCGTCAGCGCCCTGCAGGTGCAGCTTTCTGCCACCATGCAGCGCCGCACCAAATCGCAGCCGTCCCTTCAGGGAGGCAGCGCGCGATTATGAACCTCAGATTTGGCGGACCATGGACCATGGTTTGATGGTGGTTTAGATGTGGTTTTTAATGGGTTGTTGATTGTATCCCCTAAAACTATTCAGATCTATAGGATTTATATTTTTCTCTAAAGTTGACTCTAAAGCTCCACTTGGTAGATTAATTGGTGGACAAAGATCACCTGAAAGGATGTATATAAATGGCATGTTCATGGGATATGAGGAGTGATAACATACACAATAACGCAATAAGATAGAATAATTATATATATATACACACGTATATAATTGTATATACCATAATATTTAAGTTTTGCCTGAAAATTGTGAATTTCACTCCCCAAATATGGCGGAATTTAGTGAAAATGATGATAGCCCATTGAAGTGAGGGGTACTGTGCCCGAAGATTGAAAATTAACATGAACTGCAGGTCCCTGAGTCTTGAAGGTTGCGCGAACAAGCGTGCAACCCGAAAATACTATTTATTTATGCATACCGCTGCATGCAATATTTTGAATGGTTGAAAAGGCATGGGTCGAAACTGGCATTGCTGCACTTCAAGCACAAGCCGTCGGCAATCCAAGCACCTAACCCAGCAATAGGAATTTCCTCATCTGTATCCATATAAATATATGAATATATATATATACGTATATAAATATATATATATATAACAGTATCCTTCCACTCAAAATACGGTTTATCATTGATTAGGTCACCGCATCTTTGTGGTTTGTTGATTTCCCAGTGAAATTTCAACTGTTAATATAGGTTAATATGATATAATAAATACATGATAAACACATCTAGATCATCTAGTCCCCAACATGCAAAACACGTCAAAAACATTCAAAAACATATGAATGCCTGGCGGTACCAGTCCATGGCCCCCGGCATTACCAGTGGCCCCCGGCATGGAACGTCAAGGCCTGGATTTAACCCACAAAAAAGAGGTGTTTTCATATGGTGACTCACCACGATATCTGAATGAAGCTGCTGGTAGACCATGCGTTTGGGCACTTCAAGGGTAGAATTTCGGAACGGCTTGAGCTGTGCCAGATCCTTTGAACTTCGGACATGTGGGATCGGTGTTGATATCTGTATGCGTTTTGGCATTTCGAAGACTTGCACAACTGCAAGATTTCTGGTTACATGATTTGTTTGCTTCATTTGATGTTTGGATCGCCCACCATTGTTCTAGCTTTGACCCGCGCATGCCCCCAATGCCAATTCAGAATCCAAAAAAACATGGGAAAGGCCAAAACACGCCAGGCGCCATGGTTCACTCAAGATGAGTCGAACAGGTCATGACGAAGTAACATATCCTTTAGAGATGATATGCCGAAGCATGGCCTGTTCAAACGGCTCAGCTGGACCAAGTCCCAGTCTACCAATGGGTGAAAACCAGGTCTAGTAGCAATTTCTTCATATTTTGGAGTTTCTCCCCAATTAGTAGTCAGGGTAGACAAATTGTTGGTTGATGCTATATAGTCCCGAAGTAGTTCTACCTGATCCAACAGTGTCGGATATGCTGGAACTTGATTCCCCCCTTACTTTCTTGAACAGGAGATGTCCTACTTTGCGCAAGCTGCAAACGAGCTGTGCTTCACTCTGTTGCGTTGGGCATACATTTGACATACCCTTCCTGGTAAAAAACATGGCGGAAGTCAAGAAATCTTCCATCTTTGACTTCGAACTATTCCATAGGGGCCAATTGGATATCGCCACGACTATTGACGACGCCTGTTCGACAACAAAAAAGGCACCTCGATCTTGTTGAGCGTGGAGTTGCCGGTGCGCAGGCCTCAACTAGCTGGGTTCATTCTATACCATGCTTATTGGGTATTACCTGTACCATGTATTACCAGTATATTTGATCATATTACCTATCATCCTAATATAATCCTCATTATCCTATTAATCCAAAATTAATCCAAATTATGCTTGGGCTGACTTGATAATGAATCCGGATTAGGATGATGCCAATGATCAACCATAATTTGAACCTTTGGTATTGTCTGTGCAATAATTAGGTGTTTTCAAGACTCACAACAAACCATCAACCAGCTTACTGAATCCCGTGACTACCAGTAGTTTATTACTCTCCATCTCTATTGTTGTGAATAGCTGTCATACCGAACTTTCGTATCTGAAAGCTCATTATTTGGACTATCGGACTATCGTCCCAAATCGGATGTTGTTACCGTTGAACAACGATAATGGGGGATTCACCCGATGCCATAATCCATGCCCCAACTATAACATGACAAGTGGATGGTAACAATCAAGGTGGACATCGGTTCTACTCCGTTTCCATCATCTGAGAACATGTTTACTGCTTGAAGTTCCACTTATGGATGATGAACCACTGAACATGTACAACACATGCTGGAACAAACCAGTCAACCAATGTACCAATGGTTGGCTGACCCATTGTTTTTCTGGTTAATACCCATCAGGTTGTCGGGTAAAACCAACCAACCACCAACCAGTCAGAGTTCTGCCTTCTTCCGCATGTCCAGAAGAGCCTGCAACTTTTGGCACCGGTCCTTCGAGGGTCGGCTCTGATGAACCTGGGGATTTTCTTCAGGGTTAGATGATGTTGGATCATTAACCTAGGCTTGCCATGTAGAAGCTGTGAAACTTGAAGTATCGAAGAATGAAGCACAACATGGCGGGATTAGACAAAAAGTATCAAAAAATCAACACATTCTACATACAGATGGATTGGAGGGAGCTGGATGGTGATAAACTTTGGGGCTTCCATCCACTTGTCAGCACACCGCAGCGCACTGGTCCACTCTTGCAAGGGTTCACCAGGTTCACCAAAGATTTCCACATCTTTCAATCTCCAATTCATCCATGAATATGTCCACTGACGTCTTTGTCACATTTCGCTCCTGCAGGAAAACCCTGCACCACGCATTGAAGGCTTCCGCCTGCCAATATTTTGCCTGCTGCTTCAGCGCCGCGATGAAGAGCCCCTTGCGCCCCTCCCGCGCTGCCCGGATCTCATCCCTCGCCGGATCCACCAGCAGCACCTCCGCACGCGGCGGCGGTTCCGATTCCGGCGCCTCCCTGGCTGCGTCGCTGCGGCGGAGCCGTTCTTCGATGGCCAGGGCGGTGGAGGGTCTGGAAGCATCGTAGGGGACGATATCACCTGAGGATTGAGGGGACTGAGGGGACCAACCCCACACCTGGAGTTTTTTTAAGGAAATTGAATGAAATTTCTATATCTTTCAAGTATGGCACAGTCGCAAAAAAAAACTGGATGTTCCTCAACCTTCCCCAGAAAATTAATGCCGCTCCAAAAAGAGTTTCGGGAAGGGAAAAACACCAATGGCTTTCCAACTATTTGGTTTCCCGCATCGAATTGTCATAGGGTATTGCTAAATTACCAGTGGTTCATATCATGGTTCCCACTAGAAATTGTAGGATTGGGGTATACAATCTATTATCACCATTTCTGGAGAATTTTATCTCACACCAATGCCCTGCCATGGTGCAGTCTGTCACCGTTGAAGTTATATTCTAGTTAATAGTAGAAGTACATATAATGTTGAATGAGTTTAAGCTGCGCAGCGCAGCTGTTGACCCAAAAAAGGCGACACATTGAGCTAAAGGCAAAACTGCAAACAGTATCAGGCAATGCAGTTTTGTTACTTGCTTTCATTGAAAAATATATCTATAGTCTATTAAGTTGTGTGCCTGTGCTACATTCCCAGCAAACAATTATGCTTTGAAGAAATGATGTTCTTCAAAGAAGTGCAGTTTTCCTTACAATGCATCCACTTCAACCAAAAAAGTTGTTGTCATTTATAAGCTAGTGGTTGCTTTTGAGCTAGTCAAATGTTTTTTTTCAGGAAGACATTTTTTTTGTGAAGGTCGGATTCTTTTGAAAAACGATGTGTAATGTGTATTGTGTTCTAAAGTGCAATATTCCTGTCTTCTTCCTTTGTCATGGTAACAGTCCTTCAGGCAGATGCTGTTTTCTTCAAAGATTGAATACTTAACTTAAAGTTGCAATCCTGTTTAAAATTTAAACAGTTTAGTTTAAACAACAGGAACAATATTGTGTCAAAATATGCGGTGTGTCCTTTAAACATGTAACATTCCTCTCAGAGAAGCTCAGCTGGCCTTTATGTTTGAAAGTAGCACCATTTCTTTAAAAAAATGTAACACTCCTTTCAAAGAAACCCAGCTGCCACCTGTTTGGAAGGCACACCATTTGTTCGAAGGAATTTTACTCACCAAAAAGAAAGTTGAATCAGCTGCCTCTTTTGAAAGTTGCACCATGTTTTGAAAATATGTAAGAATCCTTTCAATCACACCATTTCTTTGAACAAAATATAGCACTCCTTTTAAAGAACCCAGCTGCGCTCTACTGGGACAGGAACACAATTTATCATTTGAAGGAAAGGTGTCCTTCACTAAAAACATAATTTTACATCCCCAAAGGCTTCACACCTTAAAAGGAAAATTGCACATCCCCAAGGAATGCTGCGCATGTTTACCATATACACGTTTTTTTTTAATAATGACTTGACAAGAATGCCTTGGGGGGCAAGATGAATCAGATTTGGTTTGGATTAGTCTGGATTAATCCTAAGGAATCAAAAACCCAAAAAAAACAAACAACAAAGCAAACCCAATGTCTCAACCAATCATGGACCTCCATTTTTGGTGTGTGTTTTGTATAGTGAGTTGGATGCCAAAGCAGAAGAGCAATGTGCAGACAGCATTGAAGACATTTATTGTGCTTAATGGTTTTGCCAATGAAGAGAATGCTTTGCCCCAAGCGCATCACTGCGCACTCCCACAGTCTCTGATGTCTCTGTTCAAAATCGCTTTCCAACCGAAAATCCGCATGGGAACCCCGGTGGTTCCCCAACAAAAACCCAAACTTCGTCCCAAGTGACGCCCGGAACCGCTGCGGGTCTCATGGAGGCGCCGCTCCAGCGCCGCCGCTCTCCGCGAGGCCTGCGCCGCATCACTCCAGGCCTGGTGCAGCGCGCCGCGACTTTCCAGGCGCTGACGCGCCAGGGACTCGGCCAGGCGCTCCTGGGCCTGAGGAAAAAACTGAGGAAAAATATGGCAAGATGAGATGGTGGAGATTTTTTGGGTAGATTTTTGGGATGCGGTGTTTTTTTTTTGGGGGGGGTTGGGATGGTTTTTGGGGGATGGGGTTGAAGTTGATGTGGTTCAAGGTTCAGTCTTTGGGGAAGCCGCGTGAAGCAAAAACATGGGATGGTTTGGGGTTTGAAAGAAAAGTTCTCTGCACTGCCAAAACCATGCTTCTGGACAGGTGATTAATCAAGAATGAGCAGAAAAGTCTCTTCCCTAAGGGATTTCACATCAAAGGGGTGAGATGACCGAGCAAAAAACATGGCAAGTTTCAAGCGCAAACATGTTTCACGAGTCGAAACGTCAATTTCTCCAATCATTTGCGTCGATTGGTGGTTTCAACATGTTTCGACATGTTTCAACCCATTTGCAAAACATCAGTTAATCTGGATCATCGGATCAAAACCCATAGAATTTAAGACATCAGCAATAGTTGAAACCAACAGTTGCATCAACTAATCTTCAGTTTATGATGGTTAACAACAACAAATACAGTAGCAGAAACTGAAGGATATATTTTTCACAGGAATATGAGAGTAATAATAGTAATATGGGTTGTCTGCCCAAAAAATAGCTTGGGGGCCCAAACAAATCGATGGTTTGTCAATGTTTATCAATGCTTATCATGACTTTCCCGTCATTTCTTGCCACTTTTTGTTGGGGTAGTGCTGCACCACAACCGGCCTCTTTCCGCAGTGCTACGGTGCTGCGCGACAAGACCACTTCGCCCATCCAAGCCTGAGCAGGATGGATGCATAGGATTTCGAATGTTTTCGATTTTTTAAGATTTATGATATAGATATATAATGATAATATATATATATATTATATATATATGTCTATGATGTGTATGGATTTCTTCGGTTTTGGTTGGCCGATTTTGTATTCATGATTGGAAGTGGGAGAATGAGTGATATTGACATACCTCCATGTTTTTCAGCTGGTTCACATCCAATTGCGTTTCAATCTTCAATGTTCCTTACACCTCCATGATTGCCAGCGAATACGCGAGAAGCAAAGTCATCACTTCCATGTGGATCCCTATTGGATTCCTTTTCGGTTCGCCTTCATGCAAGCCAAGAGTGCAGCGAGCTCCTAACCGTGGCTGTGGTGACGATAATCAAAAGATTGAAATGTGAAAAAAACATGGGATACCCATCGAAACATATCATATCATATTATTTCATATCATGTTGTGTATTGTTGTGATGTTAGTGATAGTGATGGTGATGAGGAGAATGAACACATGCTGTATGTCTTTAGGATGATTGTTGGTTGTTGTCAGCAGTCATTATGGATGCTTCTATGGCAAGTGACAAGTCTTGAATATTTTCTACACATGTATGCTCATACTTTCTTTGGTTACATACAATATTGGCATCCTTGACATCTCTGAAAAACAAGCTTTCGGAATCGTGCTCCGTTGGCGCTTTCGTTAGTGTTGGTTTGTCCAACAATGGGATGCCATTTTTAAAAACCACCAACCAAAAACACATGGGAAAATATGCAAACTAACATAAACTATTGTCAATGATTCTCTGGAAGTCACTTGGGATTATTATTCCCAATATATGGAAAAATAAATGTGAAACATAAACTAACTCCAGGTGGAGTTTCAGTGTCCGACTTTCTCCAGGAAAAGGCACGAGATCTCCCGTCCTCGCCACGCTTGGCGGCCAGCTCGTGCCTTCGTGCGATATTCTCCACACGCGCCTGGAGATTCTGCTGGATGAGGAACCAAAAAAAGTGATGTTAGTTGGTCAGCTCCAAAAAAACACGAATACCATAGTTATAAACTGATACATAGTGATTAAACCATAGTGTGGGGTTAATTCACTAGTGTTATAAGTATCATAAAGATTCATAAAGCATAGTTATTGGAGTATATGGGAGTGATAAACCAACTTAGCTATCGGATATGGGAACTCCACTTTTTTCATGCTGCACCTCCCTCCGCACGGAGGCAGCCGCGGACATGCGAGCATCAGACACCTGGAGAGGGTGACTGGGTGACTCGTAAGGGGAGTCAACTTCTTCATTTGTTTATCCAAAAATGGGTCATATCCATGATGATCCTCCAAATGGATCCAAATGGCAACTTCATTGCCAACATTATGATACTCTATTAAAATATCCATCCCCATCATAATCTACATTGCTTACCCTCCAGTAAATTAACATAGACCCTGGTAGTTGTTGGGGTTGGAAGATTAGTTTCCTCTAAAAATTTGTGATTTTCAGGGTCTATGTTAATTTACCAGAGGGTAATAACTATGTAATAACTATGTTCAGAAACTAAAAAACAGATCATACCACCAATTATTCCATATGATTGGACCTCTGCATGACTCTCAAACTGGGGGTTTTGACCCAGGATCAGACCCAGGATATCCCAGGATCAGGCCTTCTGATACTGCTTGCGCAACATTGGATTTCCCACAGACTTTAGTGATCTCAAGAAAAATCAAGCAACCTACCAAATGCCAAAAAAAACTGCTTTAGACCAGTTAATTCACCTGATACTAATACACATCAAATGATTTCACCGCAATTTTCACGATGACAATTGGTTGAATTTCTGAATGCGGTGATATGCGGTGTAACAACCAGATGACAATCTGCAGGAACTGGGATCCGCCGTTCAGAATTACACCAAAGATTGGTCGGTACAGAAAAAGGGGAAGTATCAATCCATCATCAAAAGGGGCATATGTATGCATATGTCATGTCAAAACAATATACACATATATTATATAATCATATGTATATACATATCTCTCTCCATTATATGAATATCATCATTATTCATCATTCTAGGGTAAAGTCCTTGTGTTTGCGTATGTTTGGGTGTTAATAAGATCCTCATCTGATGTTTGATCGGACATGCCAATTTCAGCTGTTTTGTTTCGGGTCCCCATTTTGGCTGCTGACATCCCGTTGCTTCGTAATACCTCACTTCTTTGAAGGTTCAACTACATTCTTGTCTGTTAGAATCCCACTTGATGGTTCATTAATTTTCAGCTCAGTTTGGTTAAATATGGTTAAATCATACATCACATGTTCTTTTCTTGTAAACATCACCAGCTTTGTGTCCTTGGTGAAATGGGTCTAAGATATTTTGTCTCCCAGAACTGCCACAAGCGGCGCTAAGCGCCTCCTTCTTCAACTCTGCCAACTCCTTCTCCAACACCGACAGCTGCTCGACATGCTGCGCACGCGCCTGGTGGCGAACCACAATGGCGTCCCCAGAACTCCAATGGTTGTCATTCTCGTGCGGAACATCATCTTACCGAAAAAACAACATGTCATAAAGTGGGTAAGCTACCCCCATTCCCAGAGAAATCAGAGACCGCTAGTTGCATACCAAATTAACATCTCATTAACATCCCACGAAACCACCATTTAACATTTAGCATCATTTAACATCGCATTGGGATCGCATGAAACCACCACTTAACATTCCAGCAAGACTTCATTAACATCGCCAAACAAAAACACCATTTCACAATATGTCACATTCGATTAACAGCTGATCAGCATCCCATGAAACCAACGAATCTAACATCCCATGAGCATCACATGAAAATCCCATTGAAACCACCATTGAACCACCAGTTTTCTCGTGCGACCCCCCCTGAGCACCTCTTGCAGTTGTTGCTGCGCACGCTTGGCGGCCTGGAAAAACTCGAGAAATGGCCGGGATCCTGTGGGGAATCCAATGGGGATCCAATGGGAATAAGATGGGATGTAACGGAATATCATGGCTATTTAACGGAAAATCATGGGATAGAATGGTGGATAATATCGGATCATATCGGATATTTTTTGGTATCCAATGGTTTTTTTCTTGGGATATAACGGAATACAACGGGATTTCATGGATAGCATGGGTTGTAATGGAGATATATCTAATGAATATCACTGATCATTTCATGGAGTGGGGATATCATGTGTGAAAATTCCAATGGAGATTTTGTGGGCATTTTTTGAGGCCTAAATGTATTGAATACCATGAGGATATGATGAAAATATATAGTTAGGCCCAGTTGTTGATGGCCTAATGTCCAGATGTGGTTTTTTTCCCCACATCTTTGTGTGGGGTTCTTGTTTTTGATTCTGTATCCCGGGCTCCTCCGCCTTCTCCTCCTCCGCCCTCCTCCACACTTTGTCACCACACACTTGTCCACACACACTTTGT
>Ga0126342_10007966_pt1 | contig 18944 bp, 16 predicted proteins | sample Cyp1metagenome_FD_92528 | JGI IMG/M metagenome (GOLD analysis project Ga0126342, IMG submission 92528) | Coral microbial communities from Lord Howe Island, Old Settlement Bay, Australia - Cyphastrea 1 metagenome | ecosystem: Host-associated > Invertebrates > Cnidaria > Coral ... | reverse complement strand
GAACTTGATCTCAGGCCCAAACGACGTAAATTTCTGCCACTTCCTGCTCCGAACACCTGCAGCAAAAGTAAACGGGGGAGGAAAGGCGAAGAAAAGAAAATCAATCGCACGCCACGGCAGGTATAGGGCAAGTGGATTCGGCTTGACTGAAACGCCTTGAATGTCAAAACAAAATAATTAGGCAGAACTTTTCGAACTGTTGCGAAAGCCGTTATACTCGTTCACTACTTGACCTACTCTGTGCTCTTGGTTCGTGCTTTAAGCCCTGCAGGGCAAAAATTATGCATTGCCATCCCAGAGCGCAGTTCTGCACCCCAACTCTCGGAAATGCATGTAAACGCTCTGACCCAGTGCCACCCTGGCTTGCCACGGCAACCCCACCTTCACAGCCCAGTGGGCCGTCGTCGATGCTGCGCCAAGCATAGCCACCCCAAAGCACCACAGTCACGGGAAAGGGCGAAGCTAACCTTGGCTGCGACCAGGGTCAGGGTTCCATCATGGTTCATCTGCATAGCCGTGATGATATGGTGAACCCCCTAACTACTGCGGAAAATCATGGATGAGAGATTTTGAGAGATGTTGAGAGCCTTGCTCAAATTGATCATGGTGCAGAATGGCGGAAATGGGGGAAACAATCATGATCTATTGTGGATGGGTTCTCTCCCCGTCAAACGCTACTTGTACGCCGAGCTCGTGGGTTAGAATGACCCTCTGCACGAAGCGTAGCTCGTAAGACTTCCATCAACCGCTGCATCAGCGCATACTGTTTTTGCTTAGTGTGTAGCAGTACTTCGACCAAGAACTGCCACTGAGCACCAAACAGCGTCTTCTTCCCCCTGCGCCAAGCAACAGGAAGAGCTGTTGCTGGTGGAAGGCAACACCGTTCCTTTGCCAAACGAAGGGTGATGAGTGACGCAAGGCATGGCATAGAGGCCCTGACGCAAGTTGCACCAAATTGTAAAGATATATATGGATTTGCAAAAGAACAGCGTACCCCTATTGCTACTGTTTATGAACTTGGATGGTTGCTAGGTACCACCATTTATGGACAAACCCAGATTGCAAAACACCAAGACAATGTGCTGCATGCCGTGGGGAAGCCCGAAGCCATGGTTTTGAGGCAACTCGATCATATGATAACTGATTCAGAATGCACGATCGAGTTAAAAGCGTCTGATGACAATTATCTGACTGATCATGCCATGCCATTCGCCTCGTGAAATCTTCCCATCAAAACCTGGCTCGATGTTCCAAGTTGTTTCACCAAGTAGCTCAACTTAGAATTGATTCAGCTACCATCCTGGTGAAGTCCCCAATGATCCTGATTGTCTACAGGTCAGCAAATGTCACCGATTTGTTTCCGCCTTTTCCTGTAGAAGCTGTTGACCAATGGCCGAAAAAAAAGCACACGTGCCCCTGCCACAAGTACTTCGAGCAATCCTTATGATCAGCATAGACGCATAGCGGATCAAAGAATGACCATCCAAGCTCAATCAAACAGAAAAACAATATCATCAACTCTGTTATTGTTCTTGTTCTTGTTCTAGTTGTCGTTCTTCTTGTTGTGGTCCTTGTGGTCCTTGTGGTCCTTGTGGTGGTTGTTGTTGTTGTTGTCGTTGTTGTTGCTGTTGTTGTTGTTGGTTCTTCTTCCCATTTGGCCGCCTAAGTCGCTTACCACTCACCTCCAAAATCAGCAGTTGACACCAGTGCTGATGAATCCTCATCCCATGCCGCCCGGCAGCTTAAAGTTTGGGATGGATGGATCGGCCTCGGCTTCCACGGCGCAGGTTCCAAGATGGGGGAGTCTCAAGAAGGACAACCATCAACCTGGTATGGGCTAATGGCCATCTAATAAGCATCTGAATCAACCAGCTTGAATCCAGGCTGATCATATGATTCAACCATGGGAAGTCTTCGGCGTCTCCCAATCATAAGGGAGACTCAGAGATGTTGGTTAGATTTAACTATGGTAATGATTTTTTTGCTGGGGCGTCCAAGGGGTTGTCCTAATGCTGGAAAACAAACGAACCATGGTAATTAGATACAGGTAATGACAAGCCATCTCGGATCGTATATCTCTACAAATTGGCTTTGAGTCACAACCGCATCAATCGATCGGGCCCTCCATCTGCAGGGTCATGATTCATGATCCCTGATTTTTCCAACAGAAGCAAGCAACAGGAGCATGAAGTTCGATGATAAATGCACTAATACCATATGTTTGATCACCAAAATGGCTCAAGTGGTTAGCTTTTGCACGCTTTTGCTACATCATGGTACTGATGGCACTGCAGGTGTATGCTGGTACAACTTCATGGGAAACACTGAGCACTCTGCGTACGAAACAATCTTACCCCTGCTGATGGAAATGAACACCTATGCCTCATACCACCTATAGGCACTGCCCAACGGAACTGCTCAGGATATCCGCCAGAAGGTGCTGATGGATTATGTGCTCGCAGCTTGGAAAATGCAAACAGTTTTCGTTCAAAGGCCCAATCTGCAGCTCTGCTCAACATGGCTCTTGTGGCCCACTGCCCCTGGATTGACATCACAGCGACAACGACGTTTCGTAGCCGAGGTCCTGAAGACTTGGAGGCTGCAATGCAAAGGTTTGAGTCCAAAGGCGCGCCTTCTCTGCAAAGAGCTCTGGATGGTTCAGTTGAAGAGAAGCAGCTTCGACATTTGCTGGATCCAAGGGCTCTGGTGTGTCCAGTAAGGATATGATTGAGAGCAGCATTTTGAAGAGAGTTATCGCCGGAGACCATGCTGCACCAAAAATATCAGCGCACACCTCTCCAGTGGCCCAAATATTTGGGTGAAGGATTTTGGTCAAGATCCTGAATTTCCGTGGAGGTCTGAAAGGGTAGTCGGGAGGAAGGTCGAACTCGGCTGCAAACCAACCAGCATCGTAGGGTGTGCCCCATGGCCCTCTCAGGTACACGCTCCAATGCCACAGGTCACTCTTGCTGAAATCAACTCGGAGCACGTCAGTGATCTCAGTCATGGAATTGTTAAGGATTTCAAGCACCTGCTTAGAAATGAAGCGGTTTTCGCGGAATTTGGAAATTGGGCACAAAACCTTTTGCTCACAGAGCTCGGTATGCTTCATGGCATTTAAGTTAGTCTCTTTCATAATTTGGCTTTTTTCTGGCAAACGCCCAAAGCAAGAGCAAGCGGATGTGCCTGATGCCACTGATGGGGCTTCTTTTTGGGAAAGTTGCTGTCGCCCATTGCTCACATCGAAGGCGCATTCCAGTTTGAGAGGAAACTGTTGCCTCGCCAAACCTTTGAGAGTCTCCAACCTTCGTGGAATAAAACCAGCACGGCGACGGCCTAGAAGAGTCGGGAGCCTCGGGCTGCTCGGGCTGCTTGAGCTGCTGGCGCCGCTCGGGCCGCTCGGGCCGCTATGGGGAATATTGCGGCCATCCTGGTCGGTCAAGGTAATCTTCATCACGTCTACCTGGAATCCAAAGAAGAGCTCCTCAGACATTCTATCTGTCAATGCAAACTGCAAGACGCCCTCCCAGGGATGATAGTCCTCCCATGGCACTTGGATTTCTGCAAACACTGAGGCACCGCTCTTGACTAAGGTGTTGCGGAAGGCAGAAATGGCGTTGTCCAAACGCACATAGCCTCCAGTTTTGCTTTCGATGGCCGCACGGATCCTGGTTTCGTCACCTGGGTCTCCACACTTCGCACTCTGCGTGGACACATTTCGTCCACCAACGGAGTAGGTCCCAATGCCTCTGACGTGCAACTTTGAGTCTAAAGCTTCATCAATTTCATGCACACACCACAAGCGAGTATAAGGATCAACTTTGGTAGTGTGGACCACCAGCATGCCATGCCGAGGCTTGGACTGAATGACACTTTTGAAGGGATCCAAGCTCAGCTGTTTCTGGAGGGAAGGTCCAGCACCATCTTCTGGTTGATACTGCGCAAAGGTGCAGCACCAAAGGGGGATCTCAGGGCAAGACCAAAGAGATCGAGCCCCAGATGCCCAAGAAGATAAGCAGGACACCAGTTCCTCCACATCTTCAGCCCATGCATGAGAGATCATGACTTGAGCTTTCAAGGGCGCTTGGGCATTCATCAGGAGCGCCACACCACAGCCGCAGCCGCGTGACCAAGGGATTACAAAAAGACTGTTCACATCATAGAGGCAAACATAGCCTCGGGCCTGCTTAGCAGCTTTATACTCAGACGTGGATTGCATGTAGTTGAAACATATCACGAGCTGGACGTCACTCATGGCCCACATGGTCGGGTCCGAACCTTGCAAGATCCTGGTGCTCCTGGGGATGTCAGGGGCTTTCGCTAGGAACTTCGGTCTCCCTGTCTTCAGCTGAATGCATCGCAGGGCATTGCCCTGCCCATCTTTGATCGTCACCTCGTCTCCAACCAAGGATGCGCTGCACGCAACTCCCATGGACCAAGCTCTAACCGTGGCTGAGATCCAGGCTGGCCATAAAACATAGTGTTGAGGCTGTATATTTTCATCAGCACATGGAGGGGTGTGACTGGAAGCGATGAGAGGTCGAAGAGTTTCATCAAGGGTTGAGGAGGACTTGTATGTATAGTTAACCATCCTTTAAGAACTGTAACCTCATGTTGCTGCTGACAGAGGAGCCAAAAAAGACAGAATCGTCAAGCATACGAACTTAGAGATGAACCTTTCAACATGATCTCAGCTATTGGGATGTTGGTGAGATTGGAAAGTGTCTTCTCCAAATCTGCACTGACCATATCTGGCGCTACAAATGCGCCATTCAAACTTCCAGAAATGCAACTAGGGGTACCAATCCCGAAATCATTGTTTTGAATAGGAAAACCACCAATCTTAGGGTATAACATGTACGGACATGCCCATCTGATGGCATATCTCCATGAAGGGCTTTGATGCGATATGCATTGACAGTTTCCAACGATTTTATTAGTAGGAATGACTCGATGTAATGTCGTTGTCCGTATTTGGTATGGTGATTCAATAGACATGTGTGCAGAAAAACCAGCATTTCGTACCAGACTTCGTCCAATTTTGACAATTTCGACACGTTGTCAAACAGGTTGGAATGTCACAAAGTGCCACGCCTGCCACGCAAAACGACATCACAACCTGCTTGGAAACCTTCGAAAAAGAGAGGTTTTGCAGCTTCCCCCATAGACACAGCGAAGCCACAGGAAAACCAGAGACTCGAGACGAGACGCGTGGGAGCACCAAAACGCGCATTTCGTGCGAGACTTCCTCCAACTTTCACACTTTGCAGCCTCAGAATCGACGTTTTCCTACGAGTTTTCTTAGGAACCTCTAAATTTGCTATCTCAAATTACCTCAAAATTGATGTTTCGTGCGAGGCTTCCGTCAATTTTCAGCACATCTCACGAACTGCCACGCCTGCCACGGAATTTGCACCTTGTCGCCACTTGACGCAGCCCTGCCAATCCGATTCGCAAAAAAACACGCAACACCACACGTCTAAAGTGCTGCGCCTGCCACGCAAAATGACGCTGGACACGTCCAGTGCTGCGCCTGCCACGAAAACTGCAACGTATCTTCTGAAAACGTCGCAAAAGTATTGCGCCTGCTACACAAAACGACTTTCGACACGTTACAAAACACGTCTGAATGTCACGAAGTGCCACGCCTGCCAAACGAAACGAAGCAATGAGAAGTTTGAAACCTCCAAAAAATGACCACCTCTGACAGAACTTACCATAGGCATGGCCATATAGCAATCGCGCGCACGGTTGCGGACTGTTGCGAACGGTTGCGGCCACAAACGCAAAGTCGAGCGAACACACCCTCAACCCCCAGACCCCCAGAGTGAAACGGGAACCCTTGCTACGCATTCGGGAAGAACAGATAGAATCCACGAACCCAACTGCATATGAGTAGCGGACAAATTTATATGTTAAAATTAACGCAATGCACACATTTATAATTAGGGGCGCCCCCTATCGGTTGTGAGGATTTCAGTATTCCCGGAGGTATCACAAATGGGGTATCGGTATAGGGTCGTCCCCTATCGGTAATGAAGGTTTTGTGCAACCTCGGAAAGGCCAAGGCGAAGCAAAACTAAATTAGTATTACAATATATTACAATAATTTTGTCGGTTACTCATATGGATGTTTTACATCAACGCATGATTTGGTAAACGCCAAAAAACAAGTCGAAGATACCCAGAAAACCAGACATTTTTAGCCCGCGGAGTGGCATGCAGCTGAACCACTCAACACCTGCAATCTACACACCACGTGTTGTACTTTACAATCCCCAACTCGCAACCACGCAATATGCGCTATACACTCCTTACTGTGCGTGACACTTCGCCACACTACAAATCACACTTTACACTACGGACTCCACACTTTGCACTTCACACTCTACATTCAACCCTCCAAACTCTACTATTCACGCTCTACACAATACACTTCATCACTCCACTTTCTACACTGGACACTCTGCACTCCACACTTCGCACTCCAAACCCTACACTTGACACTCTACACTCCGCGCGCTACACTCCACACTCCACAATCTACACTTCACACGCCACACTCCACATTCCATCTGCACTTCACACTCTACACTCTACACTTCACTCTTCACACTCTACATGTCACAGTCTACACTTCACTCTTCACACTCCGTGTCATGTCGGGATCTTTTCTACTTTCTGCCTTGCCTTTTGAAAATTAGGCGACAAACTTACCAAGCACAGAGTCAATGCATAATTTTAATACCCCATCCTGACTTTGACATCCCAATATGCCATGCCCAGTACACCTAAGCGCGCTGCTGGCAAATCTTCTGGAGCCATTGCTGCCATGATGTGAGTTGAATATGCTGAAAGTGCGTTGTATGATGTTGTATGTGTGTTGCATGTGTGTTACGTGTGCTAAAAATTGCTGGGGCACGGGATCGGACCAAATAAAAAGACGGGTAGGAGTGGCTTGACGTGTTTGATGACGTTTCGATGGCGTGCTGAGCAGGCAAGGCAAAGCTGCGAAGCGAGCATGTTGGACACCAAACCTCCACGCACTTGTCTGCAACATCCAAAAGCAAATCACTTCATTCATCACTTCAATCGCCAAAAACTGGCAGTCTTCAATTTCAAACTGACCGCTTGAACGAGAACCTGCATGTTAGATGGAGCTGATTTCATTCCAGTATCGAATTAGTAGTTTTCTGGGCGTGCAAACAGACACGACCTTGTCTTGTGTAAGCCCGCAATCCAAATCAATGACTCAAAGCAAGGATGGCTTGCCACCTTCTTAAAACTCCCAACTGTTCTATCCAGTCTCATGTCTGTCATTGCGACAATGCTCCTTTTTGACGGAAGGACCAGCGCCAGCCCAGATCCATCGCAAGTATCTCCTGGGTGTCTTGCACAGGTGGCAGCATTATGGAGTCCATTATTGAGCCCATCATGAAGACAAATGAAGGTTCAATAAGCACTGTAGAACAAACATGAACAAAACACAGGATCAACTCTTGGCCAGTCCTGGCCCCTTTGAAACTCCAACCTAATGGGTAGATTAGATGTCTCAGCTACAGCCTTTGCCACTGCATTTTGATGACGAGATACGACAGGGCAACATGTCACAGTCTGCACTTCACACTCTACAATCCACACTCTACACTCTTTTGTTCACATTCTATACCTGACACTTCACACTCCACACTTCACGCCACACAAAAGCAACATTTCACGTCTTCCCAGCTTAAAAATGTCAGGCTTTGCAGCTTTCGTCATAGGTAAAGACTTGGTCACAGACCCAGTTTCCAAGCGATGCTTGGCGCTCGAAAAGGTGACCTCTGGCACGTGGAGTCCAACTGTCAAAGTCACATGGAGGTTATGTCACCGTTATGTCGTAAGAGATGGAGGTTGCTTCGTTTTTAACCCTCGGTGCCCGATTGCACATCGCAAATCAGTCATCAGTTTCCTGACGCATCAGTTTCCTGCGGCCTTTGCGTCTTACAGCAGGTTACATCCCAAACATTATGTGTTTTCAGAAGCAGTGTTCTTCCATGTCCACTCTTGCGGTTCGATACGCGTGGAACGTGGTGGAACGTGTAGTCTGCTCAAAGAAAGAAAAGTAAATCCTACTAGAATAGTGTGGCAAATTACTTTTTGTCTTTTTGGCGGTTGATTTTAAAGTCAAATACAAAAAATGTATGATAAATAATATATATATATTATAATTTGATATATACATTGTAAAGTCGAAATCTGTTTATGTTCACCCCCGAGTTTTGACACACGGCAAACTTTTTGGATCAAATACTCGTTGTTCCTGAACTGGGAGGACTCATCATCTGATTTGGCTTCAGCGGACACTGGCCCCTTCCGCGCTGTGCCTTGTCTTGTGAAACTGCCAAAAGCTTCTGGGAGCAGTTCCTGCTGGTGTGTGCCATTTTCTTCCAAGCCGACTCTTGCTTCAATTCAAAAAAGGCAAGTATGATTCATGCTGCGCATCCAGCAAAAGTGGAGGAACCAAAAGTGTCGCACATTGGAAAGCTGAGAAGCAAAAACCAAACTATCCAACACACCATGATCAATGAACACACTGACATGTACGAAATGTTTCCCAAGCATTGTCCCAAGTCATAAGTCATCCCAAATCATCCCAAGTCCCTACATTTCCTGTGAACAGTCTGCGAACAGTTCGGCATCACATGGGTGATCAAAATAAAGGCATCTGGGGCAGCTACAGTCGCCGCTCAACCGCGAATCAACCGCGATCCCAACGGTGTCAATCGCGGGAGGGGGTTCTGCCGTATGCGACACTATTTTGCACAGAAACTATCTTGTCAAAACATTGCTATATATCACAGATTATCACAGTATTTAGAGACATGGCGTGGGCCAGGGCCTATTCAGGCGGGGTTTAACAATTGCGGAGCAATCGCAGATCAACCGCGAACCAATCGCTGATTTCATCGACATGTTTTGAAATTAAATTGATCTGGCCCACTGGGTTTTCATCAACTTTGAACTTGTTCTGATTCTTCTTTGCTATTGGCTATCACTATTGAACACAGTACAGTTTTTGAGGCTGACATGTAACATGAGGCGATCGGCTCCCATATGAGGCGGGCCTTTGTGACAGCGGCTTCGCATGGGCAAATGGAGCCCAAAATCTACCTGTCATCAAGCACTGATTCAGCGATCTGAAGACAAGCATCCAAATACACTTGCAGCAAGTTAGGATTCTTACAACAAGTTAGTCTTTTCAAGCAGCTCTCTCATGCTCTCTCAACATTCGTGATTGCCAAGATTCAAAGTCTAAGACTTAAGAAACTTCAGAAATCAGACTTCCGGAAACTTCCGGATCAGCCTCCATGCCATGGAGCCGTCTCCACACAATCTTCCTGGCTTCAAGGATCACCTGGCACAGCAGGAATCATGTTCACAGAGCCCAGAACTGCCAAACATGCTCAGACGTGGATGATTAGTCCCCAAAGACAAGCACCGCGGAACGAGATGCCCTGATATGCCCTATGCCCTGATGTTTGGTCACCTCAAGGTGCATTGCAAGCCCATGGGCAAATCATGGCAAAGCGCTCCTTTTCCAAACGGCGCGGCCTGGGTCAATAGATGTCAATAGCCTCCCTCAGGCTTCTTCTTCTCAGGCTTTGGAAGTCTTTGGAATCTCGAACCAATAGATGTAGTCTGCGAAGCCTTTGTCGCGATTGAATTCACTCTCACTCACTTTCCGCCCCTCTTCGAAGTCGCATTTGATGGGCTTCTCTGGAAAGCATAGGATGGGCTTCTCCAGGACAATGCCATCTGGATCGGCTGTATCGCACACAAAGAACATGTGCTTGGGCTCACCAACTTTGATCGCCAAACACTCATCGGGTGTGGCAACATTTGTGGGTGTATTGAAGTTGGGATCGGTCATCTTCTCCTGACAGGTGGGCTCGTCAAACGGGTCATCCTTGTCAGGTTTGGCTGAGGCCTGCCATCCTTCTTGCCGAAGGCAGGTCTTCCGAACCTGGTCCTGCATCGTAGAGGGGCAATGCTGCATCTTCTGCACCCTCTTCTGCAAATCGTCGCAGGTGCTGGCCCCGATCTCGGCCAAAGAAGTCGACATTTCCTGAGGATCCTCTAAGATGTCCACAAGAAAGGGCTTCAGGAGGGCTGGTTCCCGGAACCAGCCCTCCCGAAGCCCTTTCTTGTGGACATCTGGGTTCCTTTCCAGGAAGTCCGAGCTCACTGGCTCATTCTCTTTGGGCTTTTGCTTCAGTTTGTTCAGCTGCTGGTGGAACTTGGCAAGGCCTGGTTTTGCCCAAAGAAGCCGAGGGTCCTGCCCCATGTACGCACCACCGACATCGCCTGTCTTGGCTTTGGTGTCTTTCTGGGAGACCAATTCGACCTGCCTGGGGCTGAGGACAGAGTTGCACATGTGTTTCCTGTTGCTGTTTTGGAGCACATTGAACGCCGTGCATTTTCGTCCTTGGCCAGGAATGGCCAGGAGCTGCAGCTGTGGCCATTCCATCCATGCACATCAACGGCCGCAACAACCCAACATCTCCGCCTCTACTCTGCGCACGACTCTGTCGGCGCAGGTCTCCTCAGAAGGCATGGCATCATCGACATCACCGGTCATCTTCCTGATGTTCTTCAGGGTCTCGTCCACGATCTCTTTGCACTCATCCTGGCAAACATGGCGCAGCAACTTCTGCAGTGGTGCTCAGTGGAACTTGGAAATCCTCCTGTGACCAAGGGGTCTAAGCGGCCCATTCCATTGGTCCCTTTGTGCTTCGATTCGAGAGCGCATTGGCTTCATGGAAGAGGCTTTGGCTTTGAGGGGTGCCGACATCGTCCAAGGTGCCCGTCAGGATCTCCTGGCAGAGCTCCGGGGTCATCTTCAAACGATTCTGGACGTAGCTCTGCTTGTCTCCAAAGGTGTCCCATGTCTTTTCCACGACCAGTGCGCAGAATCGCACGGCCGCCGCCTCCACCACCACCGAGCACTCCTGGGCTTTCTCCAGGCCCCGGAGACATTTGCAGCTCGTCATGTCGGCATCTGCCAGGCGGAAAGAACGCCACCTGCGTCCGAGGCGATCTTTGACTTCCTCAACTTCCCCGCAGCCGTGGGATGGATGCATATTGATAAGACAATAACAGCATATAACAGCTCTCCCCACTCCAACTTAATCCCGAGTCTTCCAGCGTCTCAGGATGTGGGGTGTCCTTGATATCCCGGCACTTTGGGTTTGCAGGCTGCGTCGTCAGGGCCGAAGGCAGGCCGGGACGCGCCGCTTCCACGGCGTTCAGGGCCAAAACGAACAGGGCAATCAAACAACGATTCCCGCAGCACATTGCGGGTGGAAAGGATCGAGGCTTGTGAGTTTCGGGCGCGTTGCAGAGAAATCGCTCGCTTGAGTTCGAACAAAAACAGGAAGCAATATATGGAAGCTATGCCAAATTGTCAAGTTGCAAAAGTTCGACACATGCATTCTCTGTGGATGTTTGGATTCAAGTTTCACGGATTCTCGTCAGTAACAACTGGTGCAAATGTGGAAATGCGCAAATCCATGAGTGCAAACAGTCGCAATCCCGCGGACCTCACATCATCCAACAGCCTTTTGTCTTTGGAGCAAATGCCCGGCCTCCAAAGCGTCACAAAGGTGGATGGATTGATTTGAAACTCACCATGGAAACTATGTTCGTTGGATTTCGCTCTTGCAAAACACGTGCTTCCAGTACAGTCTGTCTGAGGTGCAAGTGCTTCTGAATGGCACCTGGGTGACCTCCTCAACCGCTGTCCTGAAACTTCAGAGCTTCAGGTAGTGGCTAGCAGCTAGCATCTGGCATGGTGCTACAAGCCCAGTATAGGGAGATATTCAAGTTTGCAAAAGTCTTGACTTTCGTGAAAAGTCAAGAACCACAGGTTTGTATTGTGGTAAACGTAACAATAAACCTCTAATTGGAGATGGTTCTCTATGCATCTTTATACCATCCGTTTATGGTATATTTGTGGTGATGGTTTATAGTTTCCAGCACATTTCTCATGCAAAAATCATCAAAAATCTCCAGCCTCGAGGTGAATGTCCTGGGACTTCCATCATCTTCGATCCAACTTCTGTCGCAAAAACCTGTGCTTTGCTCCACCTGCGGACTTGATCACGGTCGTATTGAGGTCGCTGATGGAACCTTCCATTCCCTTCAGCTTCTGGGTTACCTGACACAAGAACAAGACATACAGACAGTTGTTCCATGTTGTTCCAGTATCCCTCTGTTTTTGCTTGGAAGCATCTGAGAATTCATGAGAACTTTGGTTCAGCATGTGCAGAAAAGCTTTGGCGATCAAAGCCAAGCAAAAGTGCCTTGTCCATCGAACCTTAGGCACATGTTCAAAAACAAAAGCCTCCATTTCAAATGATTTTCAAGGTCAAACTTCCAGTTCAGCCGAAGACCTGAAAAGCTTTTTTCATTCTGCTCTACCTCAGCCCAAGCAAAAGTGTGCGAGTCTGAGTGTGTCTTTTCATCTACAAATCTACTGTGTTCAACGTCTCTGTATTTTTTCAACCCAGCGATTTCTTTCGTTCAGCACTGAACCTGACTGATACGATCCGAAAACTTCATGTCTTTTGGCTGCTCTCCTTCCATGTTTGCCATGGAAACAAATGCAAAGCACTCCGATACACTTCGTTTGTTACTCCATCTGCTAGGGACTGCTCCTTGTGCCTTCTTCAGGTTGCCCAATGTTTCTTGGATCTTTGCAACCTGGCCAACAAAATCACGGAAAGCAAAGCATTCCTCAATAGTTCTCAGAAGTTGTGTCATGTTGTGTCCACCTCATGTTCTTGCTTTTTCTGTTCTTGTTCTGCAACGGCTGCACCTCCGACTTCAAACACTGTGAATCTATATACACACAGAAGTTTTTACACAAAGAAGTCTTTATACAGAGAGGCTTCATTGCACAGAACAGCTTTCACACGCAGAAGCTTTTACGCAGAGAAACCTTTACACGGAGCAGCTTTTACACTCAGATGATTTGACACAAAGCGGGTTCTACACACGACACTTTACCACACAGAAGACTCTACACAGAGCAGCTCTTGCACAAACAAACTTTTGCAGGCAGAAACTTCTACGCAGCCAAACCCTCGCACATAGACGCCTTTACGCACAGAGACGCTTTTACACACACAAACGCAGATGCCTTTACGCACAGATGCCTTTTTACACAGAGAAACTTTACACACAGACGCTTGGTTTACACAGAGAAGGTTTTACAAAGAGAATCTCCTACGCACAGATGCTTTTACGTACAGAAACTTTTGTGCGGAGAGGCTTTTGCACAAAGAAACCTATACACAGAGCCGCATTGGCGCACAAAAAAAACACAGAGAAACTGTTACACGGAGCAGCTTTTACACGCTTCAAAATCGCACTTTTACCACAGTTGTTGATCTTTCACCATCATTTCCTGCGAAAAGGTCACTGAAATTCCACATGGAAGCAGCTAAAATGCTAGCGAAAGCCATCCTCTATCAGGTGACCAACTTAAGCAGCTGCCCGTCTGCCGAATGGCACAATGATTTACACAAGCCTTAAGAACACAAAATACCTTGCAGCTACCCTGCAGAACCTTGAGATATTCCCCCGTGAGCACCCTGCCTCTATGCAACTGCTGCTTAGAGAGTTTTTGGTGTTTCAACGTATATGTAATGGATCTTAACAAGACGGAAACCCCACGTAAACCAGTAGTACGGCGGTGGCGGAAGTTTCAAAAATAGGAAACTTATCTCCCCCTCAGTTTTGGCCAATTCCCATCCGCTGCATTGAAACACCATGCTTTTCAAAACAGAGCGGGCAGAAGAGGTCAAGCATTGCCATCCCAGAGTGCAGTTCTGCCCAAATCTCGGACATGCATCACACACTGGACAAGGTCCTTGAAAACCATACCAGTGTCAACTCCGGCAGCCACCAAGCTTTCCTTTTCTTGGCTGCTCAGGTGCACCCATTCTTTAATCTTTTTTTGCGGCGGAAGCACCTTCGCAATTTCTCGCACTTCTGGATCCTCCCGAATGGCTACAACGGCTGATTCCTCAGCAACGCGCATGCTGGTGGACGACATTTTCCCCTCAAATTCTCAGTCATTCAGCACATGTGTTGTGAGGGTTGCTCTGTATATTGCACGCTGCCCAGACCCGCCCTCTTCCTTGAAAGACAAAGACCACAGAAGGTCCTGATTTGCAAAGGGATGGTACCGCTGGAAGAACTCTCTCACGACTCTTCTAGTCGTCGGTGGGAATCTACGCAAGTCTATGCCCTGCAAGCACATCAAACTGACTGCCAATCCGTAGAAGCCTCGCTTGCGAGCCAGGAATGGGCTGTAGCTCGCAAGCTGCCCGCCTCACTACAAGTCATACCCCCATCGGCTACATTCTCCACCCCTTCATCTTCATCACATTTGACCAGTTCACAGTCTTCGCTCTGGCAAAGTGGGTCACTTCCAGTGACGCTGCCGCTTTATTGTCAACAGAGGTGCTTGGCGCTGCAGATGCTCGTATTGAAGTCTTGGAGGGCTCAGGCGGCCCTTCCAGTTCCAGCTTCATGCGCTTTGTGGCCGGCATGGTGGACGCAGCGAAAGAGTCAGAACCTCCTATAAATTGTTTGTTTAGTTTGCATGGAGAGACATTGGCTGTCCTGTTTCTCCATATTACGCACATTGCTTCCACAAAACTCAAAAATTCATGTGTCGGGTCCAGGTGCGCCAAAAGGTAGGAAGTCCCGAAACACTGACTTTTTCCAATGATTTGTGGCTCCCGAGGGTCGAAAAGTAGGCTCGCTTAGCGGCGGGTGCGGAGGCATGTGGTCAGATGAGAGAAAAATTGCGCGCCATCGTGGGGCGAAGCACATTTCCAAGTGAAAATGTACAAAACACACCATTCTCGGTTTCTCGGACCACTTTTGGAAGTTGAGATGTCGAAAAAGTGCATGCCGTTGTGGCGCGAAGCACATTTCGACAACAAAATGTACAAAACACACCAGGGTCGGACCATTTTGGAAGTTGAGATGTCGAAAAAGGTGCATGTGGTGCGAAGCATATTTCGAAGCCAAAAGTGCTGAGGGGTACGGAACACTTTTGGACGTTCAAATGTCGGTTTGCATGGCAGGCGCAGGGGATTGTGCACAGTTTCAGAAGTGAGCAAAACGTCAAGGTTTTGTAGCAGCTTCAACTACAACCACTACTACACTACACTCCACGCCACTACACTGCACTACGCTACAGCTACAACTACAACTACCGATACACTACATTACACTACACTATACAAATCACACCACTAACTACAAGTACAACTACAACTATAGCGACAACGACAGCTACACGACACTACACTACACTGCACTACACTACACTACACCTCACTACACAACACTACACTACACTACCCTACATTACATTACACGAGACTCATTCCATCACCACAAATGCAACTGCAAGTACACTACTTACACTACGCCCCAACTACAAAACTCCACTACACAACAACTACAACTACAGCTGCAACTACACCACACTACATCCGGCAGTTGTGGGTGAGGTGACCGACAAGGTGACCACTGCAACCACTGTAACCGCTCCAAAAACACAACTCCAACCACCTTTCAGTCCATCAGTGGATTCGCTCTGCCATCCGTGATTCACATCAACCAACCTCTTCTATAGGCTTCCTTTTCTGAAACTTCCGCCACCGCCTTGTGCGGTACTACTGGTATCCTTGAATGGTATTCCTGGACTATTCCTTTCTATCCCTTTCTACTGCTGCAAGACATTGGAACATATTGGAACTTTGTGATGTTTTGTGATCTTCTACTCTGAGCTGCTGAACACATCAAACTCATCTTCTGGGATCATGAGAGTGTGTAAAGGTGGTTTCCACTACTTCCTGTGAACTGGGCTGCCTGCCCTGGCTTTGTAAATGTCAAGTCCAAATCGGCACTGAATTCAGCCTCGCAACGAAACACGAAGCTAAACAAAATGGAGAAGAATAAACGGCTTGGCTTTGCCTTCGTTGGGAGGAAACTAAGCCCTGCTACGCTTCCAAGAGCGTTGATGACGCTCAATGGACTCGACTCAACCTGCGACAGAAAAAAACCATATATACGCTCAACGCTGCTGCAGAAACAGCTGCAGAGAAGCGTAGCGAGTTGTACTACCCTGCCAACTTGAAACATATTGAAACACTCTTTGACAAACGAATACTGAATTCTCTTGGTATCTCTTGGTGGCACGACCTCCGAGAGGTCTGAACTTTGCCTCTTGAATAACGGGCAGCATGTAGTAACGACATGGAGTTTCAACGCATTGCCAACTACACATCGCCACACATCACCACACAACACCTCCTGAACCTTGCGAATCTTGCGCCTGGATGGGAGGACCCAGTTGGGGATCGAGCTGTGTCACATTGGTGTCACGTTGGTGTCGTTGGATTCGTTGATCTCGTCAACGTCCTGTGATTATGCAGGCAGCCCCTTGGCATGGAATGCAATAGATCCAAAGGGATGAAACAGGAGCATCAGCAAAAACAGCCAAAGGAACTAACGATAGTGAAAGCAAAGAAAGCAAAGAAAGCAAAGAACTGGACTACAACGGATCACTAAGGCAGAGATCAGTGTCGTTGTTGATTCGCTCAGCTTCGATTGAAAAACCCTGAGAATCACGAGGGCATGTCTTGCCGGACTTCAAACAAGCTCCCTCAAGAATACCACCACGGCGCTTGTCCTGCCCACGCTCCAATGGCCAGCATGCATAGCTGCGCAGGCACCAAGGGCGGGAGTCCGCCCACATGCACAGCTGCAAAATGTGGATGCTACTGAAACAAAGGAAGGTGGTGTCTCTGAAAGTCTTCACCACCTTGGGCCGAGCCCACTAAATCAGTCAGATAACTTAATGGATTTGTGCGAGGGAAATATCAAAGAAAACCGGTTTAGACTCCGAAATATAGCTGCCCCGAGATCAAATCTGAATGATCGTCTTGATTCAACGGTAGGATGTCGGGGTCATCATCTCTGAAAATTCTAATGCTACGCGGCTATTCCTCAACTAATGAGTCAATCTCCAGGGCACCTTTTTGAACTCCTACAAATATGATCTGCTGGCCGCTGGTTACAGTGGCTGATGAGCATGGTCTTAGCCAATCCTCTAAAAATCATTTGGGCGTGCATGCCATCCGCATTTTACCAGCATTTACCAGCTATCTGCTGCGCAGGGTCCCCCCAAGGCATCTACTCCCAAAGGCTTTCCCCTGCAGAGGCCCAAATGAAAATTGCACAAGGGCACCGTAAATCATTGTTAATTGATTTGCACGAACACGCCTCAAGACCCAGCTGCATTCAGCTATTCATTGTTCTATAGCTGCAGTGAGAATCGCCCTCGGTCCATGGCAGGTGAGCACCACAAGCATACCAGGGGCCAGCGCAGGACCTCCCTGATGGCCAATGCCGAAATCAAAGCTGGAGACTTCTTCGGGGTTGTGAAGGTCACACAGGCCATCTTTGTTGATGTCACGCAATGCAAAGGTGACACCGCCGAAGGCCCAGTTGATATAAACGATGCCATCCTTTGAGATAACCGGCGCCGACCAAGCCAAAGGCCAGCACATTTCTTCCAGGGTGCCGCCCCGGGCACCCAGAGCTGTGCAGGATGGCGTGTTGAAGGACCAAATCATAGCTCCTTAAAGCTCCAAAACGTTTCAATCAAAACTGAAAAGAACCCAAACTACAAAGCGCCTAAAATAGTGATTGTATCAGTAGTGCCGCACAAGGCGGTGGCGGAAGTTTGAAAAATAGTAGACCAATAGGAGAGGTTGGTTGTTGTGAATCACGGATGGCAGAGCGAATCCACTGATGGACTGAAATTTGGTTGCAGTTGTGTTTTCGAGCGGTTGCAATGGTTGCAGCGGTCACCTCACCGCAGCTGCTGGCTGTAGTGTGATGTAGTGCAGTTGTAGTTGTAGTTGTGGTGTAGGGTAGTGGGGTTGTAGTTGTAAGTTGCAGTTGTAGTTTTGGTGTGGTGTAATGAGTGTTGTGTATTGTAGTGTACTGTAGTGGTGTGTATTGTAGTGTGGTATAAGGTAGCTTAGTCTAGTGTAGTGTAAAGTAGTGTAGTTGTAGTTGTAGTGCAGCGTAGTGTTATTCTTGTAGTGTAGTGTAGTGCAATGTAGTGGTAGTTGTAACTGTAGTTGCAGTTGTAGTTGTAGCGTAATGTAATTTAATTGGTGTAGTGCAATTAGTGTAGTGTAGAGTTGTGTAATGTAGTGTAGTTGTATTTGTATTTGTATTTGTAGTTGTAGTGTAGTGCAATGTGGTGTAGTTGTAGTTGTAGTTGCAGCTGTGGTGGTAATGGTAGTAGTAGTAGTAGCAGCAGCAGGAGTAGCAGGAGTAGGAGTAGTAGGAGTAGTAGGAGTAGTAGTAGTACTACTACTACTACTACTACTAGTAGTAGTAGTAGTAGTACCAGTAGAACTAGTAGTACCAATAGTACAAGTAGTACTAGTACTAGTAGTACCAGTAGAGCTAGTAGTACTAGTAGTACTAGTAGTACTAGTGGTCCTAGTAGTAAAGTAGAGTAGTAGTAGTACTAGTAGTACTAGTAGTACTAGTAGTACTAGTAGTAGTTGTAGTAGTAGTAGCAGCAGCAGCAGTAGTAGTAGTAGCAGTAGCAGTAGCAGTAGCAGAAGCAGTAGCGGTAGCGGTAGCAGTAGCGGTAGCAGAAGCAGCAGCAGTAGTAGTAGCAGAAGTAGAAGTAGAAGTAGAAGTAGAAGTAGGAGTAGTAGTACTAGTAGTAGCCGAAGGAAGTTTAGAAGTCAAACTTCCGACAATATGGAGAGATGAAAAGCAGAGCAGGGAAGAGGCAGAGAGAAGAGAAAGATTAGAAGAAAGAAGAGTAGAAGAGAAAGAGTAAGAAG
>Ga0126342_10007965_pt1 | contig 18944 bp, 23 predicted proteins | sample Cyp1metagenome_FD_92528 | JGI IMG/M metagenome (GOLD analysis project Ga0126342, IMG submission 92528) | Coral microbial communities from Lord Howe Island, Old Settlement Bay, Australia - Cyphastrea 1 metagenome | ecosystem: Host-associated > Invertebrates > Cnidaria > Coral ... | reverse complement strand
GAGTATGTATGAGTATGTATGAGTATGTATGAGTATGTATGAGTATGTATGAGTATGTATGAGTATGTATGAGTATGTATGAGTATGTATGAGTATGTATGAGTATGTATGATTATGTATGATGATATACATACGAACGGATCTAAATGGGTAATTTTCCGGCTAGCCATCTTTTACTGCAAGGGTATGAACTTTGACCCATCCCCGACCTCACAAGGCTGCGCCGAGATGTTGATCTTCCACATGCCCCCAGCGTGCAGCTGCGCGGCACCGCTTTGTGGCTGCTGCGGAACGTCACCCGCCTTGCTACAACAGCTGCCGCCGAAGACGAAAAGGGTGTGATCACCTGGGGCTGGAGGTGGTCAAGGCCGGATTTCCCAGCGATGGTGTTCACCCCCGGATATGTTGGATGGTATTGGATAGAAACAAGCACCCTATAGTCATCAACGGGGCTTTTGAACATTTGCTCTCATGTGCTTTCATATCTTTCATCTTTCCACCACGACAATCCGACTGCAACACTTCTTCCGCACAAAGACGTTTTCTGAAACCTGGCCCCTCCCAAAAAAAACCTCCCTGCCTTCACCACCCAGCACGGCACCAAAGTTGCCCGCCCAGGCGGGTGCGAGGTTCGTGCGCACGCGGCGCCAGCGGGGTTTCTGCAGGTTCAGGGCAAACAGACCTAGGGGGTGAGATGGGCATTTCTGAGTAGGTTCAGGGCTTCTCTCTCCCTCCCTTACCTGACGGCCATGCAGGCACAGAGAGAGAGAGAGGGACATGCCCGATTTAAGACAGGTCTAGATAGGGTAGTAATGGTTTGAGGATGTTTGAGGAACATATGGGCTCGAGAAAAAACATTCAATTGCGTTAGTTATGGTTAGTTAGTGAATGATGCCGCACCTGTCGACTCAACCAAAAGACCCAAAGAAAGAGTGTTTTGCTTAGCGTGTCCTGGGAACACCTAAAGCTCTGGCTGAAAGATTACTAAAATTCCTCCGGAAAACCCAGTTTCCCAGGCTGCGACTCTTCGGGCTTCTGCCTCTGGGCCACCATGATCCCCCCACAGCTGGACACCGCCATGAAAGGCCGATGGGGCACCACCTCCCAGAAGCGTGCACGCGGGCGCACGCCCACCCATAGAGGATGGCCTTCAATTTTCACCTCACTCCATCTGGGTGGATCGGCATCCAAGTCCAAGGTCCACAAATCCCGAAAGCTCCGAATGCCATTGGTGCCACCATGGATGATCATCACCCGGTTGGAGATCACAGCAGCATGCTGTGCCCGCGCCTCGGGAGTGGGCCCCCGGCGGGGCAGCAGTGCCCAGTGGGGGTCGATGAGGTCATGCTCGAAGACGGCATCGAAGTAATGATAGGGACCTCCCACACAGCATTGGCCCCCAAAGAGGTAGACATGGTCGGTGACATCGCAGTAGGCCAGGGAATGATAGGCTCCCGGCAGCGGCACATGCTTCAGCCCACTGGCTGGAACAAAGAAGCGGCCCTTCAGGGGGCAGAAATGCCACGAATCCAGGTGATTCATATCGCGGTCAAAGCCACCACACATCCTTGGATCGGTCTAATGGCATCATATATTCCCAGTACGAGTAGATTCCCCCAAATGGTGCATCAACACCATCAAGCAACGGAGAAAAATAATGAAAACATATGAAAATTATGAAAACTACATTATAATACATTATACTTGAAAAATCAGAAAATCCAAGCATCAGCATAACTTTCCGGTGTTTGTGTTGAGGCCGCACTGGAAACTTGGCAGGCAACATGCAGCTGGAATGGCCCCAGCGCCAGCTTGGTGCATAAGATGCTGCTGGCGGTGTGTGATCTTCCCAACGTCTGTAGCGTAAGTCCATCATCAGCAGTGAGATCTTCGCTGGGGGCGATTTTCCTTCAACTTCTCGATCTCCTCCAATACACCAAATGCGATGCCCTGATGCCACTAAACAGTGCCCTGTAATCTTCTCCACCTTGAGTTCCTGATGTTCCTGGGCATCCAGGCTGCTCCAATCTGCGGTTCTGAAATGGACATAGCTCTCAGAGTCCGCCACACTTGGCTGGGCCTTGGCTTTCCCTTTGGCCTTGGCCCTGGGCAGTTTCGCCTTCAAGAGTGGTTTCTCCTTCCATCTGGCCATGGCTCATGTCAAAACCCAACCCTGGCGGCTCCGCATTTTTGAGCCGCCTCAGCAAGTCTCATACGCGCAATCTCCGGGAAAAAAAAGGCATGGCAAGTGACAAATCCACCATTTATAGATAGTTTGACCTCCATTTATACGGGATTTTCCAGCCAGGCACGTTTGATTACCAGAGGGCAATGCTGCAAATCTTGATGACACAATGATAACACATGTCTTGACTCCACCAGCATCACCAGCCTGCACTACTTTTGCCAAGGTTCTTTCCACAGATTTCTGGATAGTCCTTCCACAACGCGTTGATCATGTTGATCCCAAAGGAAAAAAACGGCCAGTGTGGTGCAAAAACCATCCCTCGCTAAGGTGGCTAAACAACTGTTAAACAAGTGTTAAGCAACTCTCCAAAAACTGAAACACCATCTGTTTTCTCCCTGGTTCTACAGTTCTCCCATTGCAATCTCCATGTGAAATTCATGGTTTCCACACATGATGGGGTCCCAATGACTTGACCACTGCCCATGTCATTTGCTTGGCCGGGCCCCCAAAAAAAAAAAACACATTTGTTGCTGGTAAGGCAAACAACGATACTCACCCATGGTAACCACATAAAAAAAAAAACACGCGCTTTTGTTCCTTGAAAATCCCATGGTAATTTCACATAACCATTATACAATCACCATCGTTCATCAGAGCATCATCTATCATCAATGGGCCATCTATGCCATAGCTATGCAACAAATTGCCCGAGGTAAATAGGATGCTAATTCCTTTTCATCAGTATTCATCACCATTCATCACCATTCATCACCATTCATCACCATTCATCACCATTCATCACCATTCATCTCTACAGTATGGATCACCACTAAAATCGCCCCATGAGACGCCCCAACCTTGCTGGACATCCAGCATGGCACGCTCTCGTTGGAGCTGTCGCAGGGCTGTCGTGGGAAGAGGCTTCCATCGAAGCGACCCTGGCAGCTCTCCAGGTCGTAGCACCAGCCGCCACCAGCCAGATACACCACCCACTCGGAGCTCGAGATGTTCTCCTCGTGAGGCATGGTGTTGAAAGATGGCTACAAACTCGGGCAAAAATGGCCATTAAAATGGGGAATGTGGAGAGAATGGAATATGTAAACAACATTAAGCAACTTAATGTGATTGGGCGTGGTTCCTAGGTCCTAAGAGGTAGAAGTCGGCATATAAACCCATCGAACATCATCATACATCATCTAAGTACAATTGCTCGAGTTACTGTAACCTACTTGGGGGACCACGTCATGCGTGGATTGGTTTTAGGGAAGATTGTGCGGTTGAACCATGGATGTTAGCATCAAAGATAGCGGTGAAACCTTTAAATCGTCATCCAATTTTTGTCAGTGACCAGGATGTTCACTGCAATTTATGGCTATTGAACCACCAGAAAATGATTTACGTTGTCAACCTACTGGATTTGGGGATCCAATTTCTTTTGAGCGACAAAGCCCTGAAGGGCCTGGAGAAAACTTTCTGAAAGGAGAGAAACTTCAGCATGGCCCCCTATTCTGGGACATTCTTGCATATCAGTGGGTTTATCTGTAAAATAGGGCGCTGCCAAATTTCATGGTTTATCCGCATATTATCCGCATATTTCCTACAAAGATGCTATTTGAGGGTATTCCCCATGTTCAGACACACCCACATCCTGCATTGCCACAGATTTCCCGCCTGCATGTAGAACATCGCCGGGCTGCCATCGTTGCAAAGAGCTAAGGGGTCAACCTTTTCAGGCAGGGTTCAACCCTAGAACCACCAGAAAATGTGGATATGGGCCATGGGTTTGACGGTTTGTCTGAGAGGGTAACCGCCAAATTCAGTGGTTTAGCATGTTCCCTACTTCATCGCCATTGTGGGGTATCCGATTGGGATATGCCCCAAAGAATTTGGATAAAACCAACAAAATGTCACAATCGGGGATATAATAAACAGCTATTGGGTGCATGTTCAACTTGAAGAAAGCACGCGCAGCTTGTTTTCATGTTTGGCACTAAATCATCCAATTTTGGCATGTTGCGCCCTATTTGCCCCATACCCACACGAGTAGAATTTTTATAGAACAAGAAATATCGTTCTTGCAAACAAAAGGAGGATCACAAAAAAAATGTGGCACCCAGAGGGTGGTTTGCCACATTCTGTGTGGAGCTACATTGATATTTCCATATTTCCAAAATAAGAGGTGCCAATTCACAGAACTGGATTTCTGATTGGGCCCCCTGGACCATCCTGTCTTGGGGCTTTCTGAAGGGACCGTTTTGTCAAGGCGCATCTGTCAAGTTTTCGCGCTGCAACATGGCGGTGGCACCCGCATCATTGCAACTCCACCCGTGGGCTGCAGCGACCAGAAAGAAGCACCACCTGGTTTTGGTGAGTTGCCCAGTCTCAATGGGCCCATCCCCGTGGTTGATGATTTTTCCGATTCAAACATTAGAATCCAACATTGGCTTTTCTTCCTTCCACCGCTTCCACCTTTTCAATATTTCAACCTCCGTTGATTGGTTTATTTGGGCCAGTACCTCCTGAATCGCTCAGCGGCACGGGTTGGCCACGCTCCGGTGCACTTCCAGGCGGTAGAGCAACGGAAGGACCTACTGGGGCCCCATGGCAAGTGGGGATCATCCCAATATTGTCTCTATAGGTCCCAACAAATATTGTCTCCTCTCCTGGATGATGGATGGTATAGATTATGCTATAGATAAAAGATGATAAAAGATAAGCTTCTCATGCCAGGGGCCTCCTTGTTCGATCTTGTTCAGGGGATGGGATGGATAATGTATAAACATGTATAAACTGCTTTTCATCGCTCCTACTTATCTTCACTCGTCTTGAAACCCAGTAAGCGATCGGAAATTCCCGAAGGCTTCGGGAAGTTTCAAGGTACCGAGGTGCACCTAAGATGCACCCCTTGAAGTCCCTTATTTTTTTTCAAAATGACGCTAAAATTGCAGAGTCGAATTGGAAACAATGGCATCTCCAATGGCATCTCCCAACCCACGTGGCACTTTTCACACCCTCCTGGACCCTGGGCCAATCTGGGCCAGCTACATGGCGTGCCAGCTCTACCGCTCCAGCAGCCAAGGCTAAGGCCAACCCGGACAAGGCGTAGGAAACGCAGGAGGAAAATCCCATGCGATGTTTGAGCCAAAGCTCAGAATCGGGGACACATGGGACTCATGGTTTACCTCAGTTTACATCAGTTTACCATAAGCTCCAGCAACTGGGGTTACCCATGGTTACCCATGGTTACCCCGTCCACCAGTAGACGTCCTGGGTGGAACCGGTGCATCTCCTGGGGAGAAGGACCAAACCATGTCGCCACCCACAGAAGCACCAAACCACCTCAGAGGCTTTGGAAACTACAGGTGTGTCGTATGAGAAGCATGTGGGTCCAAGACCAGACCTTGGAACCTTCATATCTTCAAAGTGTTCAAGAACTGTTTTGATCTTGGGATGTTCATGAGTATTTGGGATGATATATCAAGAAGTGGAATGTCGTATACTCTGTTCTTGATATATCTTGATATCCATCTCTGTTCTGATCTTAGTAGGGTCCCAGAGTTGATTCAGCAGCTGGGTACCGCTCCAGCCGTTCATGTTCGGACCGTCCCTGGCATCCCAGTAGTAGATCTGCACTTCCTGGACGCAACTGACGAGTGGCGGTCAAAATTGGGGACCCGAAAAAGTGGGTGAACAACAGCAGCGACCCATAAAATTGAATGGAAATATAAGTTATAATATGTTATTAGTTGTTATAATATGTAGCAATAAATATGACCAAAAACTGTGGCCTTTTGGGCCTTACATCTTTGCCCATATCATCCATATCTAGATCTTCAAAGGGCGGCTGAAGCTTCGCCGCTTCACCTGCCCGGCAGACTTGTCAATCTTCCTGTAGGCTGGCCCTGAGGTTGCGCAGACGACTGAGATTGGGATGCAAGACTCATAGCAGGGTGGGACAAGTTGCATTTGGGTTGGGTGAGAAGCGTGGCACTCCAGTGTAAGGAGACAAAATGAACAAAATACATGTCCATTTTGCCACTCAAACCCCTCCCAAGACATGAATCACTTGATTTTCGTCTAATTTGAATCCAAGGATGGAACACTCCAATGATGTCGCTGCCACCAGATTCCACCTAGAACCTTCATCTTTGCTACCGAGTGGCGACCGTGGTTGCTGCTGAACTTCACATATTCACCACCTAAGTCCGTTGCCAGGTGCTCGAGATCACCAAGGATTTTATGATTCGGCGAATGGCCCAAATTCCTGGCGAAATAACCCACCATAGAAAATGGCGCTTCTTCACCTCCACAAAATGATTGTCAGATCAGGCTCACTTTAATTCTAATCATTGATCAGAAAAATATGCTGCTGCGGTTAATTGAAAAATATGTCGTTTACTTTACTATATTCAGCAGCAAATATAGATATCGTAACCGTTGTAAACCCCAAAAAACGATAAAAATGTCATTTACCACTATTTTCGGTTCGGATTTTACCAACTTCTATATAGTTGGGGCTTCCTACATATATCTAGTCTATAATATATAATGTGGGCAACCCAACAATAAACCTACCATTTGGGGATGGCTTGTACAATTCATTGGTTGTTTTGGAGATGGTTTGTTATTGGGTTTACTACATAATCTACATTTAATGATGACTTTTTTCTGAATTATTGCTTATTACAATGACCTTTAAATATTTGGGGATGATTTTTTTACACTCATATACATATGTATATATGTATATATATGTATATATGTATATATGTGTATATGTATATATGTATATACCCTCTGGTAAACTAACATAGCTATGGAAAATCACCATTTCTAATGGGAAAACTCACTATAAATGGTCATTTTCAATAGCTATGTTAAATTACCAGAGGGTATATACACATATATATATACACATGTCTTTGATCTTCACCAACATCTCCAGCACACCAAACAAGCTGCGGATGATGCTGCCGACCGTCTCGTGCCGGCATCCACTGACCACCTCGGGGAAGTCACGTTTTCACGTTTGAAAACGTTTGGGGAAAGGCCTTTGGAAAACGATCTGGGATATGATATACATTATATATGTCTATCTACTATCTATATAATATATATATATATATATTATGATATATATATATATATATATATATATATATTATGTATACTGTGTAATATACATATATAAATATTAATGTTGTATGTATAATATGTATAATATAAATGTATATTTATATAATTCATAGTAACGTGAACCTCTTATCTAACCCTTTGGAAAATCCACCTAGCCTATAATGGGATATTGTCACCTTCGTGGTGGATTTTTCACATCTATGTAAATGTCTACAGAAGGGTAATATATGTTGGTGAAAATAGTCTCCTTAAAAAAGGGAACAGATCTGGGAAAATGATCATGAACTCCATGGAAAAAATTAAGGGGGCACCCTTTTTTTTCAGACAAATCCAGCTGCCAATTAGCCTCTGGCAATTTGTCACATAGCCATGGAAAATGGATGAACATGGCCCATTTAGTTTGATGATTTTCCATCGCTATTTTAGTTTACTGGAGGACAGATGATGGTAAGTTACTATCAAAATTGATACCCTCCCACTCCCAGTGGGTAAGCTGGGAGTTTATTGAATCCTGGGTAATATTATTACTTTAACTTAATTAAACAAGAAACTGTGGGATAAAAACTTCAGAGAAATACAATTTTATAAGCCCAAAACTCCAACACATCATAAACATAAAATCACATGATGATACAGGGGATTGTGAATGTCAAAGCAAATGTCCATGAATGTCCATGGTTTGGAGAGAAGACGCAGCCCAAACCGCCCAAACCCCCAAAGGTTCTACATCCCAGCTGCAATGTCGATGCCTTTGCCCTTGCCTTTTCCAAAGCCCTGGGCCACAAACGACAAAATGCAACGACCAAAAGCGAAAATGATGTTCCGCAAGCCTAGAACCCGGCCGCCCAGCAGGTCACATCAAAACAGCGAATGGATCTTGGTCCCCAAATGTCCCCTTATGGGAGAATCATGCAGTTTGACCATGGTTTGACCCATCCCAGGATTGCCAGGATTTGAGAGGCTCGCACTGTTTCCCCGACGCACTGCGACGCACTCATGCCTTGTCAAAGCCAAAGCCCTTCTCGGAAACTCCCTTGCCCTGCCACAACCAGTGGGCTTAAGCGGCTTGGGGCCATCAACCTCTTCAGAATGGTTCCATATGTTCCATGTCAATGACTGCCTTTAAAGATGTTCAAAGGAAATACCACCCCTCCAATCCTCAACTTGCCTTGAAGTCTCCCTTGGCTCCGCTCATCATGCCTTTGCCCTTGTCCCCGGGCCTACATGGCTCCATGTTGGCCGGTTGAGGGTGTCATGTCCACTTGGAAGTAGGAATTGCAAACACTGTTTTCGATTGTTTTTTGGGAAAACTCCTACAAATCAACTGCTTTATTCTCCTCATCATGGGTCAACCCCATTGAGTTGGGTGTGGCCAGTCAGCTCAAGGCAAACAAAATTGATCGAGTCACTTTCCAAAACCTTGCGGCCATTCGCCTCAGCTACCAGAAAAAGGTCAAGGCAATGAAGTCGACCAAAAGAGGCAGTCACGAAGCATCTGAGCATCTGACCTTTCTTGCCCTTTCCAGGGCCCTTCATCATTTTGCTACAAGTTTGATTTGTTGGTCGAAATTTACCAATCTACTCCGGGTTGTCACTCTAGCGAGCTTTCTTGTGTAATTCTGCAGCACCGTTCAAGGCAACTTCGCAGCGTGTTAACTTGAGAGATATCCGAAGAAATCTTACGCGCTTAAAATCTAAACCAATCAATGTCTACGTCCTTCCATTGGAGCCAAGAATGTCGACGCCCACAGCAGCTTGGTTTTGACCTCCATCAGTGACCACCATTGAATTCGTATCGAAATCGTCGGAACCCATTTCTATCGTCCATTGCCTTTGGGGCCTCGGGGGCGCATTTTGTTACCCCAACCTCCCAAACCTCTTCCAAGTCCATCAGTTCTAAAGAAAGTGCCCTCTAAGACTGCAGAATCTTTGATCCCCGAAAAGTTCAAGATCTTTGACAATCGCCTTTCAAACTTCAGGAGCCCACCAACACAGCTGGAGGTGGTGATGATCCAAATCCAGCTATGTCCAGCTTCAGCTATCTCCAGCAGTCGCCCTCGGCCCCTCAGCCGGGCACTTGAGCATCTTCCTTCTTCACCGCCTCCTTCAACAGTCGGTGTAGGTCAAAGCTCCCACCAAATTCCTGCACAGTTGAGTGGTGTCGCGGGACGATACCTGGTGGGGTGCCAAGGAAAATGATGAATGAGATCTGGCACCTCAAAAGTATGGAAATGCGTCGCTGCGTCACCGGCAAAAAGTGTGTTTAGACCAACCCTCATAGCCATTCATAGCCCAGAGATGTTGCTTCATTGCGAGCTTTAGAGATGGTCTCAGTCCGCAAGCAGCTTGACAGCAGCCAACTGCATCTTCGGACCACCTGCCGGGGCCCGATGCCCAGGGATGCCAGGGATGCCAGGGATGCCCGGCTCCAGGCCTTCGAATGCTACTCTGGCCTCAACGGCAGTCAAGTTGGGTGGATAGCAGTTGAACCTACACCTCCTCAGAAATTCCAGCAATAGCCAAGAGCCAAAAAGATCCAAACAGTCTTTCGCTTGGTTGTTTTTGTTCGCCTGAATGGAATGACCACGTCTCAGTGCATAACTTCAGGGGTGCACACTATACATTACCTCCATTTACCTCCCACATTCTCCCCGACATGCCACTGGCTTGCTGGGATGCCGACCACACGGGCAATTTCTATCTGATCTGTCACAGCACAATCTGGAGGCTCTTCCCTCGGCAGAGCGTCCAGGTTCATGTCGGGAAGGTATTTTCAGGGAACTGGGGGTTTGCCGCAGTCTAGGAGTCCAGCATTCCGAAAAAGAGACCATCGTTCATCCTAAAGTCACATCATTGGATTTACAGTTCCCATTAAATCTACATTTTCTCTAAAATGCTGAATGATTCGGAACTTCCACCCGTGCCTGTTCACATGCGCTGCCACAGCTGACAGCAGTGCTTCAACCGAGTCGGGCCTTGGCATGAGAAAATAGGCAGAAAATTGATAAAAATGAGAAAATATGGAAGATAAATATAGATAGAATTAAGAAAAATGAATAAACATGTGAAGATTGAAGGTGAACATCTCTCCAGATGATCCCAAACTCGCACATTTTTGATATGTTGGGCTCTTCACCCACGAGGCACACACAGTTGAACTGCCTCAAGCCAGTCTTCAGCGATCTGCCAATCAGCATGGGATGCGAGGATTCATGGAGTATGGCCATGGGGGATCTATACCAAATCAGGCTAAGGCAATGGCATAAACCTAGGTTATGGATGTTTATAGTTTATATACTACTACACCAATTTCCGGTGCGATTCTGTTTGAGCCAAGAAAGGTTCAGGGTGAGGTTATCGTGAAGATCTGCAACCTTGGAAGAAACGGGTTTGACCTTGTGGGGGAGATGGTCATTCACATGTGTATTTGAGATGGTCAAAGCGAGAAACTCTCCACCAGCCCGCACATCTTGACTGTGTCTTGCAACCACCTCAAACCACTAGTCACTAGTCAGCCTATGCTGCTGTGATTTGCAACTGGTTGAAAAGTCGTAGTGGCTTTTTTTGTCAAACGCTATGGCTATAGCTGTGAAATCCTGTTCAAGCGCAAAGAGCCCGCTGCAGAGCGCATGATGCGCATGGATCATGACTGCTGCGCACTGCTTTGCCTCAAATGATTCATCAACCTTGCGATTCTGGAAATTCTGGTAAAGATGCCCCAGAACACGTCTATAAATATCTAAGCTATAGCCCCATAAAACCCCATCCAGCCCCACACATGTTGAACAAACAAACATGTTTGCTCTCTGGATGTCATTGAGTTTACCAAATGAACCCCGAAATTGGGCTGCTATTCACATCCCAGTGGAATGTAATGGTGGGATATGGTGGGTTATTTCCGTATGTTCCCTCTCAAAACAGCGGCATGGAAATGGCACACCCCAGCGGTGCCTCCGATTCGGTCTTCCCCAAGCTAGAGAAGGAACTCATCGAAGACACCTCATCATCTTGGCGCCTGAGACGGATTCCAATTCCAAACAGCTGGGCTGTAGCTGTAAATGGTCCAAAGCCAAGAAATTCCGATGAAGATTGGAATAGCTGGTAGCTATAGTTGTTCAATTGGGTTTCAATATCCTTTTAGTCATAAACTCCATAAAGCCCTGTTTGATTCCCGTTTGTCCTCTCTGGTGGTCCCAGTGTTCACCGTGTGTCCAGCCTGTTTCCTTCAAGCTGGATTGGGATAGGGATGTCTGCCACTACACCTCAGCCACCAGAAAGCACCAAAAAGAGAAGAGCAAAGGAAAAAAAATGTAAAACTGTCATCAGTTTATGAACCTTATAAAACTGATCATGGGTAAAAACATCCTATGGGGGCCAAAAGAAACTGACATTTAAAAAAAAAACATTGCAATCTTTCCCAGTGAAGTCCAGCGAAGGTTGAGAACACCAACTCCTCGCATGGGCATATTTTGAAACTTGCCTTTTCGAAGCAGGTTTTTGAGCCGATTTCAGCATTGGCGGTCTGTCCAAAAATTGAGCTTCCAAACTGATTGGTTTCGCAACTGAAATCTTTGAAGATGGTGGATTTGGGAAGGAAAATGGGGAAGTTACCCCAACTGATTTCGTTTTTCGCTTGGTTAAGTCACCCAATTTTTGGACATGACATGCCTATACTACGCGCACCTAATGCTACGGTGTGACTCACCTTGGGCAGTATCAGCTCGGTCCTGCTTTAACCCGGCTGAGACGGTTGTCCCATGCCCGGGGTCCCCGCTGTCCGGGGGAGATTCTGACAGAAGGAGCCCCAACTTCAACCCACATATTTGCTGCTTCAGCTGGTTCTGGTTAAGCGTTAAGCCCAATTGAACCCCAAAGTTCCATTGGCTAACCCCCTTTCAAAGGCTATGACGGTTGGTGTGCTTCAGTCCTTCTACTTCTTGTCCTTCTTGTCCTTCTTGTCTTTCTTCAGGGCCGCTAGCTTATGGCGCTTCTCCAAAGTACGCTTGATCTTGATGGACACATTGAAGGCACCCTTCTCCTTGAGCTGATGGTACTTTTTTAGAAGCTTCCTGATGGCTGTGAAGGGGCAGCGGGCAGGGACCCAAATGGTTGGAAACCATTGTTCCATCTTTCCCAGAATTGATTGGAGGGAAAATTCGGAAGACCCTTTAAGAGATGAAAAACCATGGTTTCCTGTGAAGTTTCCCTGGAACCAAGCCATCGACTCTGTTTTCCACGTTGTTGCAAATGGCTTTGTCTGATGTGTTTTGGAAAAAAACGATTCCACACCATGGCTGAGAATCTAATTGTCCATCCGAACTTCGAACAGAAGAATCACAATGGGGTCGCAGCAAGTAGTGGAAGTATGCGAGTCAAGAGATCCCATCAGGATTATGAATCAACTGATGAATGCAGCTAAATGAAGCAAGTAAAATTAAGTCAATTACATTCAATTACCAGTCTTGTTTCGAACCCTTCCGATTAAAATTGCTATTTTTCAGGTCCCATCCCCCTTTCTTGGGCAATGTCAGCTGCTGAATCAAAGAAAATCCGAGACAAAATGGAAATTGCTAATGTCTAAGAATGGCTTCTCGACTGTCTGCATCCAAGCTACTTGTGGTCTTCAACTTGCATCACCCCATGCCTTAGGCCGACCAAATGCGAAACTGAATACCATTGGTGCTTGCCTGTCAACAGTTGGACTTCTGGATCCATATTCCATGATCATTTCTCCTCATCAAGCCAGTTTTGCAGGGACCTAATTGTGATTCTATATGCTACTGCGATAAATGCTGGTCCAAATTAGGGACTGAGATGACTATGGCGACTACGGTGACTTGACTACATCTTTGCTTCTGATGCGTTCTTTCCCCTTGGAAACTGGATTTTGCTGAGCTACTCCACACAATATCTGATGGCGATGGCGCTGTCCGGCTTTTCTTGCAAAAGGGACACATAAAATGCGCGCGTTGGATCTGCCACCGGTGGAGTCAAGTGTTTCCTGAAGCACCAAAGCTACCAAATTCGGCAACATGAGTTTGTCTTTAAATGTGGCATCATACAACCCCATAGACTGGCAGTTTTAAGAGGGAAAATGATGATTTGGGGCACCTTATGTCAGACAAACCCACATTCAATGGATTGAAGATTAAAGTGAAACACGTAGTATAAGTATAAGTATAACGGAGGTTTTTGAGGTACATGTCCAATCGCAGCAATTTGGTAAAGGATCGTTCACAAAGCTTTCACAGCTGAATCTGCATTGCTCAAGCTCACAGGAAGGGTTCAAACGCCTATAACACCCACGTCGCGGCGCCGGACAAATGGGCCTGGTGTTTTCAATTGGGAAATGGGTGCCCCAATGGCCCAAGTCTGGAAGGTAATTTCCCAAAATTGCCGCCACAAGATGTGGTTCCTTCAAGTTCTTCACCCTCAAAGTTCACCCCCGAACCCAAGCAAAGGTGTAGCCCCTATAGAAAACACGCATCATTGTGGCCCATTCCTCGCCGGTTGATACCTAGCCACTGCCCATCTTTGAAGAGTTTTCGCAAGTCCCGCTTCTTCTTGCTTGGGCTGGCCTGCAACACCAATGCCAAAAAAACGCAAACTCGACCTTCCAAAATGGCTCAGCTGGCCAATCAAAGCTCTGGGGCCTTGATTCGCCTTGATTATTGAAATGGGTGCTGCAACTCGGGTCAATTAACTCCACTTTCAGCTAGCCTTTGGCCATGTGCAATGATCTCCCCTGATGCCCTGAGTGGCCTCCATTTCTTTGCAGCGACCCCCAGTCGTGCAACAACCCCAGCACCAGCCCAACCCAATCTGGAGCCAAACGCCAATGAGCAGCGGTGCGGCCGCATCCTGCTGCATATCTGTGTGTTCTGTTCCAAGGTTTGTCAGCTGCAAAACTGTATGCCAAATTCTTTTCTTCTTTTCTTGGTCGTAGTCAGTCTCTGCTGGTAAAATGCATCCAAGAAAGCATAGGATACTCTGCATGATTATAAGCGTTTATTGACCCAGATCAGAAAACAGTACAAGCCGAAGTACAAAGCCACAAGATCTACAGTCTCAGCTGCCCACGGTCATCATCCGTCTCCATCTCATCCTTGTCAGCGTCAGTCTGAGTCCCATCGCTACCGTCTGGTGCCGCCTGAAACCATTTGCAGGGAGGTCTCACTGGATTTAGTCAAAATATGATACCAAACCGAAGCAGCCTAAGCACATTCCTAAGCCGGACATCCCTGAAATCCAGGGGGATGATCAAAATGGATCGCATCTTCCCATGTGACCTCTATGTCTTGACTGTGCTCCATGGTGGCTTCGGAGGGCGCTACCTCGGCATCGCAAGGATTGGGATGGAAGGTTAGCTCTGAATGATCAGTAAGTGGGGGGGGCAATCATCTGAATCATCTGAATCATCTGTTCATGTTGATTGTGACAGATTGCATTCTTTTCAGAAAGGAATCATCTTCCAGTCCAGTTTGTTCTGGATCCCTTGCTAGTCATTGGCGGTTCCAATAACTTTGAATAACACAAATCCCAGGCAAATCAGCAGCCTTTTCCAGAACTTCCAAGCGAGTTCCTAGGCAAAAAGCCGAAGAAGGCTGGTGAGACCTGCCGAGCCAAGAACTCAGCAAAAGCGTCAACCCCGGATTCGTAAACCTCTGGACTATCTGCTGCCCATTTAAATCATTTAGGGGCAAATCATCTCATTGTGGGTGTATGTGGGTGTAAACCACCTGATGAATCAACCACAGTTTATAAATCTGGAGTTGGCATGTTGGCATGACATAAATAGATTGGAAGTGATGCCACGCTGCAAAACAATGCCAAGCGCTGCATGTCAAACTGCTCACCAGCTCACCGTTCCGAAGTGGTGCGACTTGCTTCACCAGGTCCATCCGCACCTTCCAGGACCAAATGCCCCTCCCCCTCCCCAATCTCTCCATCATGTGACGCCTCCTCTGCCGTCATCGTCGTAAGGCGTAGGGACTCTGCCAAGGGGCTCAGCAACCCCTCCCCTGTTGGGCCGCTCTCCGGCCGCCGCTCAGCGAGGCGGAACGAGCTGCGATCCCCACCCTGGCGATAGGAGCCCTGCCGCGACAGCGGTGGGGTGTTGGGAGGTGAGTTGCCCCTAGAGGCGGTGGGGGAATGGGCCGCACGTTGCTCCAGGAAGGTGTCGTGGTGCATGTTGTCTTCATATTCCCAAGGGGTGCGCCAAGGCATCAAACCTGCAATGTCACACCCTATGATGTCGTCGATCATGATCATCATTCCCATTTTTGGTGGTGAAAATAAGGAAAATACATGAAATACATGAAAATACAAACAACCACCAACCAGAAACTCTTGCGAGTCAAAACCCCAATGGGTCGGTGGCTGCTGTCAACCACTACCACATGTCGAAGACCACAGCGGGCAAACAGCATGTGAGCGTGAACCACTGGAGTTGATCCTTGTACCACAAAAGGGGCCGAATCCATGACATCTTCCAGTCCAGGTGCTGGAAGGGCAAAGGGTTCCCTGCTGAAACTCCGCTCACTTCGGATAGCTGCCACACTGGCACTAGTGGTCACATCCACTGACCTGGAACGACTGCGAACCAACAAGCCCAGAAGTGCCTCCCTAGTCACCAGTCCACAAAGCTGACCCCCTGCCCCCTCGGTGGATGGAGGTTCCACCACTGGAAAGCCATGAACTGACACTGTGCGGTCCTCACCTGGCAATCTCCTCTCAAGGGCCTCCACAATGTCAGCCTCGGTGGCTCTCCTCGACAAGGTGATGAGTTCTGGGAACTCGCGATCGAACTGGCTGGCTTCCAGGTCGGAGTTCTGTCTGAACATCTCCCGTTGGGTCTTGGCGTCCTGACGGAGCAAGTCTTCCACCACATAGTGCGACTGACGCCAATGCGGTGTCTCCGCCAGGAAAGGCAGGCTCTGCACATTTATGAGCTCATGGTAGAGGCCATGGGCCTTCATCAGGGAGGTGACACTGCGGGCTGAGAGGATTGAGATCAAGATCACTGGGATCAGGAAAGGCTCCAGTGTCACTTCCAACAACAGCACCAGCACAAACATCACCAGTGAACCACTCCCACTGAGAAAGGCGGCGCAACCGGCAAATGCCAAGATGCCAGGTTCCATGGGTAGCGGCGATGGTGTGGGGTAGAGGGCCTGCAGCAAGGGTTGCAGCTCAGGTACCCAGGGCATGGCCTTGAAGGGAGGTGCTGGGCCTAGGATGCTGTGCCACAGCATGCCATACAAACGTCCCGCCGCGGCACCGATGCACATCATAGGCACCAACAGGCCACCAGGGATCCAGGCTGTTGAACAGCAGGCTGCCAGCAGGAAATATCCCAGCAGGAAAGCGGCCACTGTGGACATGGGCAATACCAAGGGAGCACCGCGCACAAGCAGATTGCGCACAACTGCGGTGGGGGGAACCAAGGTGATGGCGGCTCCGGGGCTGTAGTGATCCAGTGTCACTTTGTCTTTGTCATCCCAAGTGAGTCCGCTGCAAGGTCCCCGGGGCCAATTCTCTCCCATGGACATGGGGGATTTGGGTTGATCACTGACGTTGAAGAATTCACCTCGCTCCAGAGATGCCAAGTCCTGAAAGCGGCAGCAAAAGTCCGTGGGTTTCAAGCTGGAGCTGTTGTCAATGTACTTTTCGATCCCTGGCACTCGGCAATCTTTCTGCATCTCTATTGCTGCAAGGCAGTATGTGGGGTTATACTGAGCAGCAAAGAGGCCGGCCCTGGGCTCGTAGCTCATGACCAGTGCATCTTTGTCGCCTCATGCGGAAAAATATCCGTTGCATAGCTATTTAATCTCATGGATAGCCCCTTTAATCGGGGCAAAAAGTGAAACCACCAAAAATAAACAATGGCTTAAGAGGTCTGAAGATCTAGATTCGGATATCTATCCATCCGTCCCTCATCGTCCCTCCATGCATCTCGCAAGATCATCCCGCAACCAACCCTTTCTCAACCATCCTGGCCAAAATTTATTTTCGAAGATCTCTCACCTCGGAATTCTTGCGAGACCTTGCCCGCTTCCACATAGCGAGAGCCTGAGACCAGCTGCTGCAGCCATGATTCCAAGATGCAGCCGCTGCTTCCGTGGAAGGCATTCTGGAGGCTCGAGGGAAGGCACGGCTGCGACTGAGGGAGCAACACGGCAAAGGCACCGCAGCAGCAGCCGATGAGCAGCGAAAAGGCAAATCTCCTGATGGAGTTTCATCCAACAGATCCATCATTCTCTCTTGAAGCAATGTCATACATCATGTCAAATCATACCAAATCAGTTTTTCTTGAACTATATCGTTGCATTAGAATAATGAAATCAGGTGCCGGCACCCAATCCAACGATATCCAACGCCCAACGAGTCCTCATAAAGAGCTTGCGGCCCCTTCCCAAACGCTGAGCCTCCTGCGCGAAGTAGATCCCAATGCCCACCACCAGGCGATTGAAAAAAATGGCCAACAAGCCACACAGGGCTCCCACAATTGCCACATGGATGGCCATCCAAGGGCTATCCATCCAAGAGGCCATCCCTAAACAAGCTGCGGTGGGGGAATAGATGGTCTCCTTTGGGAGGTCAAAGACATAGTCCGACAAGACATTGCAGGTCAGCACTGCAAAGGCGCAGCTGATGAAGGAATGCAGCAATAACCTGGTGATTTCAAAAGTTCGGAAAATTCAGTTGGTGTTATGTTTCGAGGGTTACTCTTCCACAGCTTTTGGGAAGATGGACATGTTCTTTGTTTTCTTGGTGTCGGTTCTGAAAAGGTGCTGGTCATACTTAAATACAAGTATGCAACGCACGTGTTTATACATAACGTATGTGTCTATATAAATGTATATAAATATAACTAAATAAATATACATTTCCATCTATCTATCTATCCATCTATCTATCTATCTATCTATCTATCCACACATCCATCCATCTATCCTACTCTAATCTAATCTAATCTAATCTAATCTATCTAATCTATCTAATCTATCTAATCTATCTAATCTATCTAATCTATCTAATCTATCCAATCTATCAAATCTATCTAATCTATCTAATCTATCTAAGCTATCTAATCTATCTAATCTATCTAATCTATCCAATCTATCAAATCTATCTAATCTATCAAATCTATCTAATCTATCAAATCTATCTAATCTATCTAATCTATCTAATCTATCTTATCTATCGTATTTATCTTATCTATCTTATCTATCTAATTTTTCTAATCTTCCTAATCTTATCTATCTATCTATCTATCTATCTTATCTTATCTTATCTATCCTATCTATCCTATCTATCCTATCTATCCTATCTATCCTATCTATCCTATCTACCCTATCTACCCTATCTACCCTATCTATCCTATCTATCTATCTATCTATCTATCTATCTATCTATCTATCTAATCTATCTATCTACATATCTATCTATCTATCCATCTATCTATCGATCGATCTATCGATCTATCTATCTATCGATCTATCTATCTATCTATCTATCTTATCTATCTTATCTATCTTATCTATCTTATCTATCTTATCTATCTTATCTATCTTATCTATCTTATCTATCTTATCTATCTTATCTATCTTATCTATCT